>BNJU01000133.1_pt1 | contig 66809 bp, 91 predicted proteins | sample 8539281 | NCBI WGS metagenome assembly BNJU01 (sample SAMD00202456, study PRJDB9452) | human saliva metagenome | isolation source: human saliva | place: Japan
AAGAAATTGGAAAAAGAATATTTAAATCTTTTTGCAAGAGGTACAGTTAAAGAATAGCAGGATTTAGTTCAGTGCAGACTTACATCAGGAATTAGAAATGTTGGTTTACTTGAGCTTGAGAGACAGTAAAAGATGTTTCAGGGCTTGCAGGAGATGTTTATGATTCAGTAGAAGCAAGAAATAAAGCTAAAAACAAGGACAAATAATTCCATGTAGGACAACAAACAAAACAGGAAAGAAAAATAAAGAAAAGAATATGATGAGACTGTTGATAAGTTTGCAAAGCACAGAATGCACAAGTATCAGATGATATGGAAAATTAACAGGAACAACTTTCATCTCAGACAGAAGAAGGAAAACAAAAATCAAAAAGCATATTATGAATATTTAAAGAACAATCAAAACAGATAGATAACGAATTTGAAAAAGCAAGAGCAGAATTAAAAGAGTATCTGAAAGAACAATATGGAAATGTATTCTAGCAGGCAGAAGAGGTAATTACAAGAATGGAAGAAGAGCGAGACAGGAGTGTATCTACTAAAGATATGAATGAAAAAGCAAAGAATTTATATAAAATATAAAAGCAGCAATTATTAAATAGATGGATTCATTTGAAGAGATGACAAAAAGAATTAATGATAATATGTCTCCAGAAAGAAAGGAAGAGAAAATAGGAAGGTATGCAGATGTTGTAGATAAATTACAAAAATAGAAAAAGTAATGGATATAAGTGATATAATGATTGATGCAAATAAATTAGATCCAGAAGATGATAATGATAATGAAGAAGCTATAAACTTTAATAAAATTGTTAAAGATGTTTTTAAAGGAGCTTTCGGACAGGGGTTAGAGAGGAGGAAGAATATGAGAAAAATAAGATTATGGTAGAAAAATTTCAAAATATATATGGATACATTGATGATATACATATATATAACAGTTTCATTAATATCACATAAATGAAAAATCTTAAGTATAGAATATATATAGCAGAAAAATACCATATTTTTCTCTACTACAAACAATAATAATAATAATAATAATACATCATCAACTAATAATAACAACAATAATAATAATGATATAAGAGATACACAAAACTAAAGAAGAAAAGGAAAAAGAAGAAAAGAAAGACAAGAAGCAATAACAGAGTTTTAATATTGATTGCCAAAATCCTATGACAGACTTTTACAAGATCCAATATCAGGTATAGGACATCTTTTAAATGGTATAATGGGAATATTACTTTTATTCCAAATTTAGCTGCATAAATAGGGTACTTACAAGTACAATGTCACTTACAATATATGACAAGATTCAAATAAAGAAGGTGGAGCAGGAGTAGTAAACTCAGGCTGGATACACCAGATAAAATATTTATGAATAAGGTCCCAATTACTAAATATAGAAATATTTATAAATGGTAATGTTGCAGATCAAAATTAGCAGGATTTGTAAATTTATATCTCATGGTATAGAGTAGTATTTTTAATATCTATACAAATGTTATTTAATATATATTATATTTATCAGTAAGAGCAATACATTGTCTGTAGCAAAGATATAGCAGATCAAAAACATGTTATTTAATTAAGGAAAAGTGTAATGATATTATTCCTTGCGTCACGGCAGTATTTACAGTAATATCATTGAATTCAGCATTTGTGTCAATAATTACACAAAAGCATGATAAATGAAAGTGGTATATTAGAAAATCATGCACAACAACTTGTTTTTGAATGCTTATGACAAATTTGTTAGAATGATAGTATCGTCTAGTTATATTATTATTATTATTGGTACAAACTTTATCATTCTTAGCAGTATATGTTAAAAAGACTTATAACAATAGGATTTTAGTATTAATAGCACCTATAATATCTGTATCATATGCACTTGACATTGCAGGAGATCGGAAAAGCACAAAGTATGAGCAAATGGCTTATTTATGGGACTCTGTTTTTGTACAACCATTTCATTTACTACTATATCTAATATTTGCAGGAACAGTATTTAAAATGGCAGAAAAGACAGGAGGACTTAATTTATGTTTATGATACTTATAATTGCATTTTTAAATTTTTGAGTGAAGCTGAAGGAATATTAAAAGAAATGTTCCAATCTGATAAAGATGTAAGCTTATCAAAAGGAACAGGATTTACTAAATGGTATTATATGATCAAACATTTAAGAGAATTGAAAATGGATCAAATAAGAAAAGTGGATGAAGCAAATGAAAAGCCTATATATATGAAATCTGATACTTTTACAAAAATAATCACGAATCACGACGGACAAACACCGAATTCAACATCAGGAGGAGGACCTGACATCTAGCGGAGGTGGAAATTCAAAGTTCAATCACCAGCAGTTAAACTTACTAAACATAATGTGATACAATGAGAAGGACAAAAGAGAAAAATTGGAGACAATAAGATTATAAAAGGAGTATCAAATAGTAGAACAGGTAAATTTATAGGGAGTATTTGAATTTACTAATAAACATGTTGCACCATCTTTATATGGAGCAAGAATAGGACTTGCAGCAGATAATAACCAGTAGATGAAATGATTGCAGGTGGAATTATAGGGTCATAAAATAATGGAAAAAGGTATTCTTCCACAATATAAGAAGTTAAATAATAATTTGAATTTACATATGAACTATATTAAAAATGCAAAAGATACACAAACAAAAAGTGAAAATCAATTTGAAAAATCTTGAAAAGACTACAGGTAAGAATTTTTGATGCAACAACAGTAGAAGGAAAACAAAATATACAAGATCTATTAAATAATATAAAAAATAAACTTAATACAGGTGAATTAACAAAAAGTTATGCAAATGCAATAGAACAATATAAGCAATATTTAATGAATTTTCGAAGGCGAAAACTAAAATGGAAGCAGAAATAATGACAATGCAAAAATTAAATGATATAAATAATAATAAAATAGATTATACAAATTTAGATGGAGTTGAGGAGAAAACTTGTTGAAGCACAACAAGAGAAAAATATTGCGAGATCAAATAGAAGAATTTAGTGTAACAAATATGCCAATAAATGGTGATTTCAGAGATGTTGAAGCAATGATGCTAATGATGCAACAATGAGGACAGGTAAACCAGGACAACAGGTAATTAGTAAAACAAGAGAAGAAATGAGAGCATTTAAACAGAAACAGATGAAGTAATTAAAGAAATGAAAGAATATATGAAATCATCAAAAGATATTAAAGATGAAATCGAAATGCTTAGAAGACAAGGAAAACAGAACAAGAAGTAATACAAATATATGAAAACAGATGAAGAAGATAAATGACTTTAAAGTTAAAGTTGAAAATAAAAATTAAATAAATATATAGATCCAAAGAGAATATGCGGAATTAGATAAACTGAGTCAAAGAATAGAAAATGATCAGTTAAATACTATTAATAAAGCAGATTATGAAAAATTAGCATTAGATGTTTATAGACCAAATTCTGGAAATAATAGTAATAATGGAAATGGAGGAAATCATGAGAGTTTAAAGATACTATAATGGAAATGAGAAGTAAATATGGTAAAAATAATTTTAAATAAGAATAGTAAAAATGAAAATAGAAAAATTGGTATATTAATAATAATAATGATTATTTTTGATTATTATAACATTAGCAACTATAATAACAATGATAGTTAGGATATTTGAGAAGAAAGAAGAGCCCTACAGTACAATATGTAACAGGAGTTGAAAAAGATCAAAAATTAGTTGAGAGATTAAAAGGAAAAGTGAATTTTAAAAGAATGAATATATATTTAGGAGATATCGTAAGAAAACTAAATTCAAAAAGATATACAGATATATAAAAGATTGGCACCAGAATATAAGGAAAAAAATATTTTAAAAATATAGAAGAGTTTGAAAAATATTTTTAAAGAATATTTTTCCAACAACATTTAGTATAAAAATGTTAATTTTGAAGCATTGGGTGAATATTATGTTGTAGAGGTAGATATTATTGCAGATGATTCAAAATGAAGAAAATAAGAATAAGCAAGGGATTGTATTTTTGTATTTAGAGAATATGACTTTGATGATTATGTATTTTCATTTAGTAAAAATAATTAGATAGGTTAGGAGGAAAAATGTTTATAAGGTTATTTTACAAATATTAGATTAAAGTTTGCAAAATATAAGAGAAAAATGCTTTTAAAATAATTATTATATTAGTACTATACTATTTTTTACAAGTATATATAATATGATAGTAAATTTTAGTGTTCCAATTAGACCTATAGTATCCAAAAGATATTGAAAACACCTGTAATTTCAGAAAAAGTTTCCTAAAAAGTACAAGAAGAGGATTAAAAGCAAAATAAATCAATTTTTAGAATTATGTAAATCAAGATAAAATTGATTTGGCGACGAGATATGCTTACAGATGAAGCAAAGCAATATGCATTTTTGAATAAAAAGAAGCAATTCGGATATATATAGAAGTATATAAAGGAAAAATATGATATACAACCATATGCAAAAAGCAGGAAATGACTATATATACCAAGTAAAAGTTTTTGATAATATATTAGAAACAGGTCTTACAAAACGATATTTTTCATTTACTGATACGAAGATGGTTATAAAAAAATGAGATGGAAAAATAGGATTAAATATAGAGGATATATCGGAAAAGTTTGATAGTGCACGGATTTTTATGAAGATAATAATATGAAAGTAAATATAAAAGGAAGAAATACGTGGGTAGAACATGAAGATTTTCTTGTTGAGATAACAAATAGACAAATAATTATCTTGTAATAAAAGATAAATCAGATCAAACAGCAATGGAGCAAATCTTGAAGTTCGGATCAAGTCTTAGAAAAATAATAGATACAGGAAAATATTGTTTTAAAACCTTTAGAAACAAAAAGTAGTATTATTAAGTTTTCTAGACTATATTTTGCAGACAAAGATGCTACTGGAATTAATTTTTAGATTCTGTAAGAGTAATAAAAGATTATAATGAAATAGTAGATACAAATTCTGGACAAGAAAATAAAGAAAGTAAAAATAAAGGCAAATACATTAGCAGAATATAAGATACGTATTGAAATAGAAAAATAGAAAGAATTGGTAATAAACTATGGTAACATATTATGAGATATTAGAAGTTAGTAGGACTGCTTCAAAAAGAGGTAATAACTAAAAGCATATAAAGTACTTGTAAGAAAATATCATCCAGACTTTAGAACAAGATGAAACGAGAAGAAGCAAAAGAGAAGATGGTTAAAATTAATGAAGCATATGAAACTCTTTCAGATGATATTAAAAAGAAAAAATATGATAATAATATTGCACTATTAGAAGAAAAAGGAAAGATGAAAAGGAAACCAAAAATAGCAAAAAGAAACGAATACAAATAGTTTTAATCAGAAAACAAGTTATAGTGTTGATAGAATTATGAAGGAATAATGTTAATAATAAAGTAATAATAATAGTAGTAAATGATGAAAATTTTCAAAATGTACATGGAAGTTTAGATAATAATGCAATATTAGAAGAACAAATATTAAGAGCAGAAGAAGAGATACAACAACATAAAGCAAAATATAGTAAAATCAAATGTATGAAGATTATTATAATCAGTTAAGAAGAATGGGATATAGGGTTGTAAACTAAAAGACCTGTTAAAAGAAAGAATAAAAACATATTTTTGGGTAACTGCAATATATATTAATATTATTAATAATATATAATATACCCTATAGTAAGGGAAATGATATTAAAAAAGTACAATAGATACTATTTTTGAACTTCCAATGAAGATGTTTGATATATTTCTAACATTACCAATAAGAATGATAATAAAATAATAGTGGAGTAGTATGGAAAAAGAAAGAAGAATATTAATAATTGGGATATAATAATAGCAAATAATATTATTATTATATTAATTATTTTTGGGATTATATATTATCAGAAATATTATAAATAACAAAAAGAATATTGAAGAAAATAAAAAGAAGAAGTGATAATGAATCAACAATTTCCATCAGATAAAGAAGCTACAAGAAAATAGAGATGAAAGTAGTATATAACAAATGGTAATATAAATGATACTACAATTAAAAAGTTTATCAGATATTGATTATTCAAAACGTAGGTTCATATCAATTTTAGAGATATAAGAAAAGGTGAAGAATATCTAGAAATAATTCTAGATAATGGAGAAAAATTAGAAGCAAGACTTTTTCCTGAAACTTCAAAAATGCTGTAAATGAATTAAAAAGCTGAAAAGTACAAAATATTTAATAACTTTAAAATGTCTTTAGGAGATTTAGGAGAATTAATACCGATGTTTTAAAAATGGACAAAGACAAAATAGTACATTCACAAGTGGACATACAGATGAAATAAATTTAAATTTAGTTCCATATAAAGGAGCTATATTAGTAGAAGAATATACAGATGAAAGATTTGAACCATCTGGAGGATATTTCAAAAATAATTGGAGATACTACAGACAGATTCCAAATAATTTATATATAAAAAAATAAGAATATGAATAATACAGTATATAAATATTTAGATAAAAAGGTGGAGTATTAGAAGGAAGATATTTAAGAAATATGTTATAGGACAAATAACTAAAAATATAGAAGTACTTTGAAAAAAGAGTAAAAGAAATAAAAGAAAACAAAAAGAACAAACAATGCAGATAATAATATAAAATAATTATTTAGGGTATAAAAGAAATGATTATAAAAAAAGAAAATAGAATACAGAAAGAAAAACGAAAGAGAAAAGATATGAAAGAATATGGAGAAGTAGATTTTTATAGAAATGATATTATAAAAATTTTATGATTTGGATAAAATATTTAGAGATCAATTAAACTCATTAGATACACTAGATCCGTTTACAAGAAAAACATTGTGAAACATGTAGGGAATTTAACTTTGTAGATTATGTCAGAAATTAAAGTTGATAAAAGGATTTACAATATATACTAGTATTTGTGGATTTATACATGATATAGGCAAAAATGTTTATAGATCCAAAAAGTATTACAAAAAGAAGGAAAAACTTACACAAGAAGAGTTTGAGATAATGAAAAACATACAACTATAGGTTATGAAATATGTATGAAGGAACCAAAATTAAGACCATATAGTGCAGGACCATTTATCACCATGAAGCATTAGATGGCACAGGATATCCTAATCGGACTTATAGGTGATGATATATGTATGAAGGACAAATAATAAGGGTTGCAGATGAATTTTGATGCTATAACTTCTAAAAAGACAATATAAAACACATATAGGAGTTGTAGATACTTTTAAAATTTTAATAGAAAATACTAAGCCTACTAAAAATAGTAAGAAAATGTGAAAAAGATTATTTAAAAATCAGTAGGAAAGAATAATAAGCAAAATAGTTAGAAAATTAATTGAAATAGTAGCAGAAGATACAGAATATGAGATATATGTAAAATCAAAAACATATTGAACATATTAAAAATGAAATCAAAAAGATATACAGATGCAGAAAAATATTTTTAAGAAGGCAGAAAATACTAAAAATCAAGATAAAAAGAATATTTTACAGAATATGCAAAAAGGATATTTGATAAGAGATGAAAAGTTTGAAGAAATACCCTATATATTTAAAAAGAAGCATATAATACATCTAATATAGAGAGAAGAAGAAATATCAAAACTTAGAATTGAATATAAAACAATTAGAAAATTAAGAGTTTAATAGAAAAATTAAAATAGATGACATATAATGTAAATGTGATAATAAAAACTAAGGAGGTATTTATGAAGGCAGTAGTAGTAAATACTTATCGACAGGAGTTGAAATTGCTGATAAAGAGTTAAGACCATTAGAAGAAGGAGAAGCTCTTTGTAAAAGTAGAATATTGTGAGTATGTCACACAGACTTACATGTTGCACATGGAGATTTTTGCAAAAGGGTACCAGGAAGAATATTGGGACATGTGAAGGAATAGGTAAAAGTAATAGAAACACATAAAAATGTAAATACATTAAAAATAGGAGATAGAGTAAGTATAGCATGGTTTTTGAAACTTGTGGTGAGTGTGAATATTGTACAACAGGTAGAGAAACATTATGTAGAAAAGTAAAAATGCTGGATACACAACAGATGGAAGTATGGCAGAATATGTACTAGTAAAAAGCTAATTACAGTAAAAGTTCCAGAAGGGTTAGATCCTGCACAGCAAGTAGTATAACATGTGCAGGTGTTACAATGTATAAAGGCTTTAAAAGTAAGTAATGTAAGACCAGAATGGGTAGTATTATATGGAGCAGGTGGACTTCGGAAATTTAGCAGTACAATATGCAAAAAGCATTAAATATGAAAGTTATTGCTGTAGATATAAAATGATGATAAGTTAAATCTTGCAAAAAGAAGTAGGAGCAGATTATATAATAAATTCATTACATGAAGATCCAGCTAAAAAGATATTAGAAATAACAAACGGTGGTGCACATGGTGTTGTTGTATCAGCAGTTGCTAAAATAGCATTTGATCAAGCAACATATTCAGTAAGAGCAGGTGGTAGAGTTGTAGCAGGGGCTTCTTCAGAAATGATGGATATTCCAATTATAAAAACAGTAATAGATGGAATAGAAGTAGTAGGATCAATTGTTGGAACAAGAAAAGATTTAGAAGAAGCATTTGATTTTGGAGCAAGAGGAGATAGTTCCAGTTGTCCAAACAAGACCTATAGAAGATGCAGTACAAAATATTTGAAGAAATGGAAAATGGAACAATACAAGGACGAGTGGTTATAGATATGGACTATCATAATAAGAATATACGAATAAATAAAAGGAAATTATACTTCCTTTTATTATTATCGGCTCTATACTTTTTAATGGGGTATAGAATGATAAAAAATAGAAAAAAAGCATAAAAAGAGCATAAGTTAAAAAAATGTAGTATCCTATTAGTAAGCAAACAGAAAGGATACGGTTTAACTTATGCAAGATAATAATATAATGATTAGTTACAAAAATACAAGATGTTAGGATAATAAAAAAACAAAAAAATAATTGATGGAGAATATCATATTTATGGTATTAGGAATAATAAGAAACCTGGAAAAGACTATAGATTAAAGGATTATAGAACTGTAAAGATATTAATTGATGTATATAATAATATGCCTGTATTTTTACACCTTACAAAAACAAAGATATATTTGTAAGATTACTGGTAAAACAATTACTAGTAGTATTGGTATTGTTAAAAAGATGTAGAATCTCTAATAGAATAAAGAAAAGAATAGAAACAACATTTAAAGATATGAAGACTTTTAAACAAAATGCTAAAGAGAATAATGTGAGTATAAGTACTGTAATAAGAATGCTTGAAAGTATAGAAATTAAGAAAGAAAAAGTATGATACCTCTGTAATATTCATTGATGAATTTAAAAGGTAATCTTGGTAATGAAAATACCAATTAGCTGTATATGATAAGCATCATAAGTTAATTAATATCTATAAAAATAGATATCAATCTACTTTTAAAGAATATATTATTAGAATTTAAACCTTCTATTGTTGTTACAGATATGTTTTAAACCTTTTTAGAAATGTAATTAACAAGACTTTACCTATGTCTCATATAGTTGCTGATAAGTATCATGTAATAAGGCAAGGTATATGGACAATAAGAGATATTAGAATAAATATATTTAATGCTAATTCTAGTAAAATAGGGAGTTTAAGAGATATTGGAAAGTTATACAAAAAGAATCCTAAGAATTTAAGCGAGCAAGAACAATGTATAATAGATAGACTAAAAGGTCAAAACAATATATTTGCTGTATCATATGACTTAATTAAAAGATTTTTATTCATTATTTGAATTAACTGAAATAACAAGCTTTTAAAGAAGGTTTAGAACAATTAATAACAGACTTAAAAAGAAACTAATCTAGCTAAATGTGACAAATTATCTAGTACTTTAAATTCTTGGTTTAAAGAAATAGTAAATATAATAGAATATGGATATAATAATGGATTTGTAGAAGGATATAACAACAAAATTAAAAGTAATAAAAAGAATTGGTTACGGTTATAGGAACTATGAAAGATTTAATAAGCTCATGAAAATAAGGCTACAAGCCTAGTTAGGGATTTTTATACCCTCATTCTTGACATTGAGCCTTATTATCTATTAAAGCTATTATCATCATAATCTTTTTCAAAATCATCTAGATCTTTTTCTAGTTCTTGCTTCAAAGTTTTTAAGAATCTATCCATGTCATTTTTAAAGTTTTTGGTTATTCCTAAAATCGTTTGCTTCATAATGACGATTATTTGTTTTTGATTTTTATTTTCATTTTGCTCTTTTTCTTTTTCTTCTTTTTCTTTTGTTCTTGTTCTTCTTTTTGTTTTTGTTCTTCTTCTTGCTTTCTTTGTTCTTCAGCTTTTTTCTTCTTGTTCTTTTTAGCTTTTAGATTTTTGCTAAATGTTCTTTTACTTTATTAATTATTTCACTTAATTTATTTTTTAAATCTATTAAAGAAAGAAGGTTTAATAGGTAAGCTTTGTTTTTAGCCTTTTTCATCATTTTCATCATCTTTGAATTTTTCATCATCATCTTTACTTTGAGAACCTTTATTATCATTATCAGAATGTTCATCATTTTTCTGGTTGTTTATAAGTTCCGTTGTGAATAGCATCTATATCATTATATGCTTTTAGATTTTTCATGTGTTAAATTTTTTTATATGAGAGTGACAATTATTTATTGCTACATCAGCAAAGAAGGTGAGCTTTTTCAAGTTCATTTTATAGCAAAATGATAATTTCCTATTTTCTATAGTTTTTATTTTTGTTCTGTAGATTTTATAAGTCTAGGTTCAGCATTAGAGTTTTTAAGAGAAGTTAAACTCAGTATTTAATTGATTCAGTTCCTTATCATAACGTGCTAATGTTGGATTATCTTTAAAAATCTTGCTTAATATCATCAGGAATATCATCAATTGATTTAATTTCTCCTTCTAATATTTTACCGAGTCTTGCTATTATTATATTCAGTATTTTTGTAGCATATCTTTAACTCTTTTTCTTTTTCTTCAGCTGAAACGAGTTTTGCTTCTGGATGATCTGCTATTTGTTTTTGTAATGTTTTATTTTTAAATTCTTCTGCTTTAAGAGATGCTTTTTGCAGTATCACTGATCTAATTTATTAGATTGCAAAATTTGAACTTATATTTTTACGGTTAGCATCTAATCTAGCCATTTTTGCTTTTAATTTATCTACTTGCATTTGATTCACTGCTTTTTAGAATTTTTAATTGCATCATATTCCTTAAGAGTATCATTATAATCAGTTTTAAATCAATAAGTTGATCCCTGTAATTCTTCTATTGTTGTTGAATAACCTTGATCATTGATTTGTAGTTTCTATAGTTATTTGTTGTTGTTCTTGCTCTTTTAATAAAAACTTCTAATTCTTCCATTACTCTTCTCCTTTTAATATTTGATTTATTTCAGTTCCCACTTTGATTTATTTCAGTTTCCATTTGATTTATTTCGCTTTCTAAACTTTCTATTTCAAGACTTAATTGTTGTAATTGTATTTCAGATTCTACATTAGAAACATATAAGTCTAATATTTTTTTCATGTGTATTATTCATATTATTCTCCTTACATAATGTTAATGAATTATGTATACATTATACCACATTTTTAGCTTAAAGTAAAGAAACGGTCTTAAAAGTTGTAAAAAGTAATAAATCTAGTATAATATGTTTTTAAGTGAATATATAGGGAAGATTATGACAGACGCAGTAGTTAAAGGATTAAGCACTTTTTCAACAGGTTTTTAATTTCAGTATTAATATTTTGGGTATACCAATTTATAATAAGTGTTACATCCTTAATTAAATTTAAAGAAAAACCATTACTTATAGATAAAAACACAGATTTATAATAGCATTACCTGCAAATAATGAAGAAACAGTTATAGGTAATTTAATAAAGAGCTTAAAGATGCAGGATTATGATAAAGATCTTTTGATATTTATGTTATAGCAGATAATTGTACAGACAATACAGCTAAAATAGCTAGAGAAAATGGTGCTATAGTATATGAAAGATTTGATGAAACAAAAGAAAACAAAAGGATATGCATTAAATTAGTTTTTATCAAAAATGAAAGTTAAAAAGATGATTATGATGCATTATTAGTATTTTGATGCTGATAATATTGTTGATAAGAATTTTTTTAAATGTTATGAATAAGAAACTTTGTCAAGGTGAAGTTTTAGTACAAGGATATAGGGATATAAAAATCCAACAGATACATGGGTATCAGGAGGTTATGCAATATTTTATTGGACAATGAATAGATTATATCATTTAGCAAGGTATAATATGGATTATCGCCACTTATTAATGGTACAGCCTTTTATGGTAAAATGGGATATGCTTATAGATGAAGGTTGGAATACAAAAACTCTTACTGAAGATATAGAATTTGCACTTATAAATATTTCAAAAGGTGTTAAACTTGGATGGGCAAAAAGATGCAATAGTATATGATGAACAACCTTTAACATTTAAAACAAAGCTGGAAACAAAGGGAAAGATGGAGTGTTCGGACATCTTCAATGTGTAAATGGATATTCAAAAGATTTAGCAAAAGCAGTATTTAGAGAAAAACAATGATGAATTTTTGATTCATTTTTATATATATTAGGTATACACAATGATTCTTACATTATTGTTATTAGGTAAACACAGTGTTTTATTTAATGGGAGAAATGTCATTACAAGATTTAGCAATGAATTATATTAAATATATTTTCTCAACATTTATAACACCAATGCTATGCGAATAGGAATTATAATTTTAGAAGGTAAGAAATTAAAACCAATGTGGAAAGCAATATTAATGTATCCAATATTTATGGGATCATGGATTATTATAAATATTAAATCACTTATATTTCCAACAAGAAGTGGGATAAGATTGCACATATACAATCTAGTTAGTATTGATGAAATTAATAAATAAGATAAAAATAAATAGAATAATATTATAAGTTAGTTGTAGTTTTTACAACCAATATGCTGATATGGCGGAATGGTAGACGCACAGGTCTCAAAAACCTGCGAGAAATCATGTGGGTTCGAGTCCCACTATCAGCACCATAAAAACAATAAAAATAGCTAGTAATGTAAGAACACTATATTACTAGTCTTTATATATATCAAGGGATTAGAGAGCTTTAAAATAAAGATTTTTATAATGTTAAGAAAAATATATATCTAAAGGTTTAGATATTTCAAAATATAGTGCCGAAGATTTAGATAAAATAGTATCAAAATTAAGTAATTTAGAGATAAAAAGGATAAATTATTATACACTCATACATGAAAAATATTAGAAGAATATGATAGTATAGAAGGAACAGAGTTATTATTTAACTTGCAAACAGCAGTAAATAGCTAAAAATAAAAAGTAATGGCTTTTGATATTTTTATTATAGAACAATGTTGCACTTTAAATGCAAATTGACCATAATAAAAGTAATGGTTGACATTATAAAAATAAAATATATAATTAAATTAACAAAAGACCTAGTAAAAGTCACTCAATGTTAACCGATATTTTTGAATACGGGCTTCTAGGCAAAAAGAGAAGGCTAGTACTTCTTTTTAACAGAAAAAGAAGTGATTTTAATTTAAAATATTATATAGTTATTTACAAAACTTTCTTTCGAAAAGTGGCAGACACCTTAATATGGGTATATTTTTTATATAAAAATAAAAAGATCTAGTAATATTAAATTGATTATATTACGAGATCTTTTTCTTTAATTTGTAATTTCTATTATATAAATTATTTTCTATTTCTCTTTTTAGTCGCTTTCTGATTTTTCTTTCTTTTACAGAAGGTTTTTTTCATAGTGTTCTCTTTTTTAATTTCTTGAATGATACCATTTCTAGCACATTGTCTTTTAAATCTTTTTATTGCATCTTCAAGATTTCCGTTGTTAACTTTTATTTCAGGCATAATCTCACCTCCTTTAATCCTTTTTAAGTTTAATATATTTATAAAAAGTCAAATATTACAAAAAGAAGTAAATAACAATAAAAGTAGCTATAAATAAAGGGATTATGATATAATTAGATAGATTAGAAAGGAAGTTATATGATAAAATACATTTTTGATTATAAATATTATAACTTTTCTTATATATGGTGTAGATAAATATCTTGCATATAAAGAAAAATAGAATATCGGAAAAGCTTTTTACTACACTTGCATTATGTTTTGGGATAATAGGTGCAGTTTTTAGGTATGAAAGTTTTTAGACATAAAACTAAAAATTCATTTAAGATTTCTATAACTTTAATAATAATAATACAACTTATAATTATATATTTAGTATTTACTAATAAAGGGATTTTAGATGTAATAATAAATTTACTAGGAATATGGTAAAAAGTATGGATGAAGAAAGATTTGATGATGAAAAAGTATTTTAGGTGAGAAAGCAGGACAGCTTAAGGATAAAGCGGTAGATAAAGTAAAAAGTGCAAAAGAAAAAGAAGAAGTTAAAAACAAGCAAAAAAAGTTGTTAAAGAATTTGGAAAAAGCGTTGAAGAGGGAGCTAAAGCACCGCACAAACAGGAGGTGCGACTTTTACGATTGGTACGGTTGCAATGATAGCATTGATTATATTAATAGTAATACTTATAGGACTTATATCTGCAATTATATTTATGCCATCTTTATATTATCAACAATTAAAGAATGGATTGAAACTGGAATAACAGGAGTTGTTCATTGGCTAGGTGGAGATGAGTCTAAATTTAAGAGAGAAGAATGGTTCATATTTTTGATAATGCAACATATATAAGAAGGATGGGGTTTAACTTATATAATGATGGATTTATATAAAAAGGTTGACCAAGTAAAAGCAGAAGCAGAGTTAGCAAAAAGAAAAATAAGAAAAAGATAAGGATAAAGATAAAGATAAAGTAGAAACGGTTGATATAAAAGCAGGCGAAATAACAGAAGATGACACATATGTTACAAGTGAAGGAATATATGAAGATGAGTCTCGAAATGTTAAGATGGTAGATTATGAAAATAGTCCACTTATGCTATATACATGGATTGATGGTTATACATATTTCATAGATAAATTTCCAGGAATATGGGGAGATATAGGAAGGACAGTAGGTGGAATATTTAATTGGATAGGGAGATACATATACATCATTCTTTTGGATCAGATGAAGAAAAAGAAAAGAAAGAACAAAAAGATTCAGGTGCAACAAAAATTCCCCAGGATGATTGATATTGTGGATGAAAGCAAAAAGCTTTTTGGATAAAGTGGGAAATAGAGCACCACGTACCAAATAGATTTAGATACATACATTAAGAACAGAAGCAAAAAGACTTTTTGGAAATAATAGGAGTAATATAAACTATGTTTATGATATTCATGATGGATTGGTAGATATGGATTACCACTTAATTTACTTTACAATGCATAAAGCTACAAATGCACCAGATATGCTTTCAGAACTTATAAAAGGAACAAAATATGAAAAACGGAAAAATATGAAAAACAAAATTAACTATAGAGTTAAAGGAAGTAAAAGGGGTAGCAACATTACAAATAACTTTTACCACAAGATTTAGGTTTTTAATGGTAAAATATATAATGCAAGTGGTGAAGAATTAAAAGCACCGATAAATACAAGTCAAGCATTATATTATAAATCATCTTCAGGAAATTTACATGAAATAAAAAGATAAATCAGTTGCAGTTGATGCCTCAGGAAAATCCTATAACTAATGCAGGTGGAACTATGGCAATAGGTGAAGGAAATATGTCCAAAGAAATGGATTATATGGACTTTTAGATAAAGGTTATACAGAAGATGATGTGAATTCAGCACTTAAAACAGTAGTAGATAAGTTTGGAAAAGGGAAAACAAAGTGTAGAAATAAGTAAAGTTGTCCCTTTAATTACAGATGTTAAAATCATTGGTATAGAGATGTATATTTTAGACAAAAAAGGTGATAAATATGTTGATTTAGATGCGGACTATCTTGTTAAAAACAGGAGAGTTGTGGCTTGAACGTGATAAAGATGGGGAACATAAAAGAAAAGCAACAAGAAAAAGACTGGAGTGCATATGATCCATTAACAGAAAAAAAGATAAAGAAGACTTAAAACAAAGACAAAGTGGAGGAACAGAACAGGTTACAAATATAACAGCAAAGAGATATTGATGATGAAGAAAAAAACATTACATTGGAAGTTTTTAGAGCAAATAATACAGCAGATTTAAAAGAAGCAATAGGTAAATCTTCGGAGAAATATTTGGAGAAAATAAAATACAGCTTAAAGAAACATATAGTGAAGATGTATTTAAAACAATATCAAGATGGTAAAAGAGGTATAACAAATAAAAAGACTTTTTAGACCTTATAAACAATTATGCTTTGGTATAAATATGATGGAAGTGAAGGAACAGCAAAACAAATAAATGACGATAGAGAAAAACTCAAAGAATATATTACAAAAATTGATGGAAATACTAATCCATTAAAAAGAAGATAACATTTTTCAGATAATGTGCTTCAAGCAGGAGTATTATTACAACAATCAGATGATTTAGATTCAAAAATATGCATATAAAGATTTAAAAAGAATTACTTGTAGATTTAAAATATTATAAGAGAGAAGATTTAAAAGATCCTATAAGAAAGGTATCTTACATGGCCATTATATAATGGAACAATGGGAGAAACATGGCCATCTGGTGAAAAACAAAGATGTTAATAAATATGGTGTTAAGATTTTATCAGAAGAAGCTATAAAAGCTGAATTTGGTGTTACAGAAAGTACCCATGAGAAAAATAGAAGTTGAAAGAATAGAATTACAAAGTTCAACAAATAAGAAGAGATATTGATAGAACTAAAAAGATTCAAGTTTAAATGAAGAAGATAGAAAGAAAAATTGACGAATTAGAAAAAGAATTAGAAACACAAAAGAAAAAACTTTTAGAAACACAACTTAGATTATTAGAAGAATCAACAATAAGAATAGCAAAGCAAAAGGTACAGATGAAGAAATAGCAGAAATATTAAAAACTTGAAACAAGAGCTTAGTAAAGAAACAAATGAAACTAAAAAGCAAGTTTAGAAAAAGAATAAAGATTTTTAGAAGATGAACAGAAACGTAGAAAAATAAGAAAAGATAACAAGGATAAAAAGATAGCGATACATCAAGCACAGTAGATCCAAACACAGATACATCATCAAATGGTGGATCAGGCTCTTCTGGAGTTACAGGAGGCAGTGATGATATAGATCCAAGCAATACAAAAACAAGTGCAAGTGGTAAGTCTAAGTTTATGCAAGTAAGACAAGCAATTGTAACAGCAGGACAAAAGACAGGTATAGAATCTGGGCTTTTAGCGAAAGAATTGCAGGTAATGAAAAGGAGTTTTAATCCTAATGCAACTGGTGGTCCTCGGAACAACAGTTACAGGAATAATGCAAATTCGTCCAAAAGACTGGGCAGATCTGATATAAATGGGGAAAAATATGGTGAAGTGCAACACCACAACCTAAAAATAATGAACAAGCAGTACTTTGGGTTGCATCAAGATTTGCAAATGCGAGAGATTCAGGATATTTTCAAAAAAATTGGTATTAGTAATCCTACAGGTTTAGATTTCTATATGATACATTTTCTTGGGGAAGGGAGGTGTAAGAAGTTTTCAAAAATTTTAACAAACCAATGGCAAGTATAATGCCCTAAAGAAGCAAGTTATACTAAGGCACTCTTTATGATAAAGGTGGTCGTATGAGAACAGGTAATGAAATAAAACAATTTATGCTAACAAGCTTTAAAAATCATATAAAGAATATGGAATTGATTTACCATTTTCACTTATGAATATGACAATAGACACATCAACAGGTGCAACTAGTGGAGAGTGGTTCACCATCTAATAATTCTGGAGAAAAATGAAGTACGCCTTCAGGACCAAAGCTCAAGTAAAGGTATAAAAGATGATCCAGTATAATAAGTTAAAAGCTAGATATGGGACAGGGTATAAAGAAGATGAATTTGTTGTATCACCAGTTACAGGTAAACTTGAAAAGGAAAAAGATGGTGAAATTATAATAAAAGCATTAGATGAAGATGATTTACCAAATGTTCCAGAAGGTTATAAGAGATTTTATGAAACTGAATATAAAGGAATAATTGCAGGATATAAGATAAAAATAGAAGGTGTTGAAGAAGCAACATCAGATAAAAAGGAAAATATAAGGAACAAATAAGTAAAAATGCTTTTAAATAAAATTGCTAATAAAGAAGAAAGAGAAAAAGTAGAAAAGATAGAAAAAGAAAAAGATGCACCAGAAAAACAAGGTGATTATGTTAAAGAAGGTACTATAATAGGTAAAGTAAAAGATGCAAGTCAAACAGGTGCAATAACGATTACAATGTATAATAATGATGAAAGTATTGTAGATAGACCAGCAGATTATTTTGTAAGAAACATGAAATCTAGTGGATTTAATATAAAAATAGATGAAAATTATGATACAAGAACTTCTACATATGATGGAGAATTACCAGAAGAAATATTTAATGAGTTAGATCCAGATGATCCAGAATCAGCAAATATATTCAAGAGTATGTTTGCAGTGATGGGTTCAAGGTAAAAGAAACAATCATGGAACAAGATCCACAAGCATTTTTAAATATGCAAAAAGAATATGGTGTTAATGCACTATTTGCAGCGCAGTAACAATGATAGAAAAATACACGGAGGTACAAATTTAAAAATAGGTGGAAACAATTATTTTAGTCAAAAACAGCATCTGAGTGGTTGGAGAACATTTGCAAGTATCCAAGATTCACTTAATGCATTTGGACAAAATATTGCAAGAGGAAAATATTACTATAATACAGGAAAATATGATGTAAGAGCACTCGGACCTACATATTGTGAAAGAACTAGTGGTGATAAACAGTGGGAAGATTATGTTATAGAATTTATGACAAAAGCTCTCACAAAAGCACAAGAGGCAGGTTATTAATATGAATAGAAGAAAAGGAAAATTAAAAGATTTGAGTAAAAATAACAAAAATGATAATAATATTGTTTGTAATTGTTTTTAATGGTTACAATTATAATCAAAAATGATACAAATAATGAAAATATAATAGGAAAAATATCTTTTATTTAGCAAAAAGATAATTCTGATAAGATGACAATTATAGCATCACCACCTATAACAACCGAAAGAGCAAAAAGGTTAAAGAAAAAGAAGAAAAGAAAAATCAGGTAAAAGGTACTATGTTTTTCTGAAATGTATTTAGGAGAAAAGAAAGAAACAAGTTTTCCTAAAGGAAATAATAAGTGGAATGTACCACTTATGATGCAAAATGGTATAACATTACCTTTTGGATCAGGGACAGTATCAACACATGGATGTGGTCCAGCTGTGTGTGCAATGATTTTAAGTACAATGAATAAAAACAAAATGTATCAATAGAAGAATTAGCAACAAGATATATTAATTATAGTAATTCTAATGGAAGTGATATAGGACTTTTGAAAGTTGCAAAGATTTTGAACTTAGTAAAGGAACTATAGAAGTAGAGGAAACTACAGATAGAAAAAGTTATGCTTGAAAAATTTAGAAAAAGGTAATTTAGTTGCAAAAGACTTGTAAAAATTCAAAGTGGGCACCAGATTATATACATTGGGTTGATATAGGGATACTACAGATAAAGGAGAAGTATATAAATGATCCAACATCTGTGGTAAATACAAATAATGGACCATATAATTTAGATGAATATGAAGGACAAGTTATTAAATATGCTATATTTGTAAATAAAAAGAAATAAATATAAAATATAAAATATAAAATATAAAATATTAAATACACACCTATAATAAAAAGGTGTGTATTTTTAATATTGATAAAAATTTAAAAATAATGATATAATAGTTATAAAATAATATATTATTTTTTAAATGGAGAAAGATTATGAATGAGGAAAATGAATTATTAGATAAAAACTGATATACAAAATTATGAAAATGGTAAATATGTGAGTAAACAATATACAAAGGAAGAATGGCAAAAATTAAGAAAATATTATGAAAGCATTAAGCCACCAAAAAGATGGGGAAACAAAGATGGTTGTATGAAATAAAAAGGCAGTTTGAATTAAGAAAAACAATAGAAAAAAATATCCTGATATATCACTTGCATCAATAGAGTATACATTAAAATATAGAACAAAATATTATAAATTCTAATATATTTGTTTATTTTTATTTAGTGAATTTTAAAAAGTATTGAAAGTTTAATTATTTTTTTATAACTATCACTTTATTATCACCCCTTAAAAGAAAAAGCTGATTTAACAAGCTTTTTAAACATAAATATTTGGTTGCGGAGGCAAGACTCGAACTTGCGACCTTCGTTAGGAGCCCGACGAGCTTCCATCTGCTCCACTCCGCGATACAAATAAAAGTATAGCATAGTTAGTAATTCTTGTCAAATAAGGGTATTAAAAATATCTGCGATTGTAAAATAATTAGTTGATGAATAACTGATTAAATTTTTGTAATAATAATATATTATTATTATAATATTATAATATATGATTATATAAAAATATATGAGAGGTTAGAATATGTCAGAAAAAAATAGATGAAATACAACAGAAATTAAAAGAATATGGATATTTTTGCATCTAAAGATTCAGCAAAATTAGTATTATTATTTAATGAAGCAGGTAAAAGGAACAGGAAAAAGTATTCCAACACTACTTCTACAAGGAAAGTCTGGTGCAGGTAAAACTTTTTTAGCAGAAACTTTTGCAAAAGATGATTGGAGCAGATGAAAAATTTGTTCAATGCTTTCCTAGAATGGGAACAGAAAATTTTTCAATATGATGTAAACATAGAAGGGGTTATTAAACAAGATCCAGATAAATCATTAAAAAGAAGGTGTACTTTACAAGCTTTTAAATAGTTCAAAAAGAAGGCCCTGTAGTTTCTTGTTATAGATGAGCTTGATAAAGCGAGACCTGAGGTAGATTCATTTTTTTATTAGATTTTTTTGGAAAATGGTAGGTTAACTACAGGAACTGATACATATACAAAAGGTGAACATTCAATTTACACATTTATAACATCAAATGATAAAAGAGAAATTGATGATGCTCTTTAAATAGAAGTAAAAAGAGTTGAAGTTCCAAGACCAGAAAAAGGAATTGTTTTTAGAAATATTAGATTACCCAAAAAAATCATTATTTAGGATATGTATATGATAAATGTCCAGATTTTTTTCAATAAGACAGGCAAGACAATATTTGGAAGATTTAGAGGTTTTAGGTGAAAAAAATAGATGAACAAGCATTATCACAATATATAAATCTGGGAGAACTTGAAATAAATACACTTGATGATTTACAAAAAAATGAGAGAAATAGATGATGAAAATTTTAGTTCATATTAATGATTTACAAAAATGTAAGATAGAAATTAGAACCGACTTATATGAATGTGATGCTGAGGCATGGAATAACTTTTGAACAAACACAGTAAAGAATACGAATTTATTTTCAGAAGAAGAAGAAAAATTATGGAGAATTAGAAAGAAAATTATATGTTGTTGTACTCTACATTGGAAAAGTTGAAAACTTTTTAAGGGAAGAAGGAGTAGATTTTACAGGATATGAAGGATGGTTTGAATTTGAAAAAGAAAAAGAAAAATGACAGATGAAGATATTGTGTGGGCTGGAAATGTTGAAGATAAACAAGGAACAAAAGTTTGGATTAGTAAAAAAATGGATTATTTAAAGTTGTAGAAAAATGAAAAACATACATCTTTTTAGATTCTGGTACAAGAAGTGAAATTGAAAAATATGAAAGATATCAACAAAATAAGGAAGATATAGAAAAAGAAGACCGAATAGAAGAAACAGCAGAAGAATATGAAGTTGATGAAGAATATGAAAAGATGAAAAAAGAGAGAGTAAGGAAAATTAATATTATGATTTTTAAAGTTAATATTGATAAATTGTTTGGAGAATTAGAAGAAAAATAATAGAGAAACGAAAAACATAGAAGAACAGAAAGAATTAGAAGAAAAACAAGAAGTTCATGAACTGGACAAGTAAGGAAACTGAAAAATCACATGGAGGAGATGAAGCTTCTAAAGAAATAAAGGATTCCTCCTAACGCAAAAGAAAAATGGAGAAAATAGTGATAGAGAGAAAAAGTAGAAGAAGGAAAAAGAATGAAAATGAAGAAAATGAAGAAACCAATAAATATGAAGGAAGTAACAATGGACAAGAAGGAGGAAAGTAAAATGTCAGATATACGAGAAAAATACAGCAAGCATTGAACAACTTAATGCAAAAATTGGAAATGCAGTTCTGCCTGTGTGGAGAATGGTTGGGAAAAAAGTTGTGATCGTGGGTATTTTATTGAAATATCTAATGTAACGCATCTTCAATTCTTTTGTGTTGAATAAAGATGAGGATGATTATTCCTGATGGTTAGTTATCATGGGATACAGAACGATATAATGATGCCATTATTAATATTCAAGATTTGTGAGGAATTACACACCTGTGTAAACAAGTAAATGATTCTTGGACATCGTTTAGCTATATCCTTGAGGGAGATGGTACATATAATGCTGATTATGGATATGATGATATAGAAAGCTATGATTCACGCTTTATTATGGAGTGGCAAAGCAAGTATTTAGATTGAGAGGTGATGTACGGTAAGGGAATTATTACTTCTTCAGAGGATATTCTGATTAGTGAAATGTCATCTAAACAAGCATAGGTGAAATTACAGCATTGTGTTGGTTCATTAGATAGATTTGAAGAGTTTAGGCAAGGAAAAAGAAATAGAAGAACAAGAAGTTAATGAGAAAAATTGTTGATGATGCAAATAGAGAATTAGTATATGAAATAGATGAAAGATTATGATAAATCTGAAAAGAGAGAGTAGGGAAAAATTAATATTATGATTTTTAAAGTTAATATTGATAAATTGTTTAGAGAATTAGAAGAAAAATAATAGAGGAACGAAAAACATAGAAGAACAAAAGAATTAGAAGAAAAGAAAGAACAAGATGAAGAATTAGAATATGAAAAGAAGATAAATCTTTAGAATCACCAGAAGATGCAAAAAGAAACACAAGAAGTTCATGAACCTACAAGTAAGGATACAGAAGAATCACATGGAGGAGATGAAGCTTCAAAAGAAATAAAAATTCACCTAATGCAGTGAAAGACTGAGAAAATAGTGATAGAGAGAAAAAGGTGAAGAAGGTAAAAAGTCAGAAAAATAAGGAAAATGCAGAAACTAGTAAACATGATGGAAGCAACAATGGTCAAGAAGGGCAAGGAAAAGAACTGGAGATAAGAATAAAAGAAGGCATGGGTGAAAAAGATACCAATGATAGTGGAACATCGGAAAAAGGAAATAAAGATGGAAAACAAAAACAATACTGGTGGAATAGGCGAAAATGATGATATAGGTGATGAAGAAAAATAATAATAGAAAAAGATGAATATTATATTACAGGTAGTGGTAAAAATCCATCCAAAATAAAGCCAATTACGAGTCCTGAAGAATTAGAAGAACAGATAAAAAGAAATGTTTGAAAGAAAAAGAATACAAGAAGAGTTACTAAAAAGAGAATAAAGATGAATATTTGAAAAAATATAGATTGAAATTATATATAGCAAAAAACATGCAGGAATAGATAAACAAGATGGTAGTGAAACATATGATAAAAAGAATATTAGAACATATATTAAAAAAACAAAGCTATAAAATAATGGGAGATAAATATGACTTAAAAGATGCTAGATATATTCAATTTTTATAGATACATCAGGAGTATATGGAATAGTTCAAATAGGTTACTTCAAGATTTTTATGCCAGAAGTAGTTTCATTACTAGCAAAACAAGGATATGATTGTCATTTAGCAGACGATGTGAAATGGATTCTATAGTAGAGATATGGTAGAAGATAAAGTATATAATACTAGGAAAAACATTAGAAAAAAATATAATGCAGGAGAAGTAAGTAAAATTGCATGTCCAACCCCTTTAACTGCAAACAGAAAGATGGCAAATGATGCAGAGTTTTCAATAATTTTGCAGATTTTGATGGGTTATCTTCAATATGTGAAATGGCAAGTTTGTGTAATTCAGATAAGGTTCCATACTTATTTTTGTACAGAAGATAGATATTCGTAGGATGATCCTACTGCTCATGATTGGGTTGATCCAAATATGTGTGATTATAATCCAGAATTAGTATATGATGTATCGATTAATGGAAACTCCAACATTAGAAAAATATCATAATGGAGAATATAGTTCTAATTATTATGATGAACGTGATGACGAAGATGATTATTATGATAGAGATTATGATGATTAATAAGTATAAGGAGGAAGAATGATTGATAAAATAGAGATAACTAAAAAGATTGACAAGATTTTTAAAAGAACTAATATTGAGAGTTTTTAAGATAATTATTGTAAGTTATTTGTATGATAAAAACTAGTCATTTAGAAAATATAGTTGGAAAAGAAAATAGTATTGCAATGTTAGATAAGTATATATAACTTACAAGAAAAAATGTTATAGCATTTAAGAAAAATAGAAAAGATATCATTCAATATATGTACAATATAATTATGATGAGTATATTACCATGTGTCAAATAATTATAATAAACTTACAGAATTAAATGAAAAGTCTTCAAAAAGAACAAATTATAAAGAGTTTAAAATAATGATATATAAAGAATTAGAAAAATTGTGAATATTCATAGAAAAGGTGGAAAGATTTTTCTAATGGATATTATATAGAAGATGAAGAAGGAAGATATCCAGAATATGGTGGACATTATTCAAATATAATAGATATTTTGCAGAGTATGAGGTTTGTGATATATTAGGAGTTAATGATAATGTAATTATATATATAGATGAATCAAAAGAAAATTTTGTGTATGCCAGACATATAAGTGACTCACAAGTTATGTACTATATTGAATTTATTAGAAAAATAATATCAGAAAAATTATTCTATTTTTGCAATGAATAATCCAAAAATATCTCATGATAGATGAATTTAATGAAAAATATAATTATATATTAGATAAGAAATATGAGCTAAAATTAAAAAGAGATGATATATTTTTCAACGATAGAAAGTTTATTTAATACATATCGTAGAAAATCCAGATGATAATCTGATCCTTGAATATCATAAAGAATTAACATATATTTGAAGAAAATAAATAGAAATATAGGATTAAAAATGCAAATAAGCTATGTTAAATCAAACGATAGGGATAAATAAGAATTGAAAGAAGGCAACTAAAATGATTGAAACTTGGATGGATAATACAAATATGAAAAAAATGACTGTTATACTACTGATAATAGATTAAATGATTTTTGAATAGACAGATTTCATCGATACTATAATAGAAATGGAAATGTTTGATTTTTAATAAAGAATTGTATAATAAACTACTAAAATAATATTATAAATGTAATTATAATAAGCCTCAATTTTAAGTGGCTTTGGTATTTGACAATTAGCTAGAAATATAGTATTATTTACTTACGAAAAAGAAGAAAATGATCTCACCTTTAAGAATATGTTAGGACTACAGGTTAATAATATAATGATAAAAACACATGTTATAATTATGTGTTATATATTTTTATATGGACTTTCTTTTTGGTAGAGTCTATTTTGGAGGTAAAATATAAAGGACAAAATAATGAATGACCAAAATTAAGGTTAAAAATTAAAGGTTATTGATGAAAATGGTGAACAACTTGAGTAATGGATACAGAAAAAGCACAAGAAATTGCAGATTCTAAGGGATTAGATCTAGTTTTAGTGTCTCCAGATATGACAAAATCCAGTAGGAAGAATTATGGATTATGGGAAAGATGGCATTTGAGAGAGCTAAAAACAAAAAGAATCTAAGAAGAATTCTAAAATGGCAGAGACTAAGGAAATAAGGTTATCTGCTAATATTGCAACACATGATATGAATTTCAAAGTGAAAAATGCTAGGAATTTTCTAAACTAAAGGAAATAGGGTTAAAGTAACAATGATTTAGAGGAAGAAATTGTTAAAACTGATATGGGTAAAGAAGTATTAGTTAAGTTTGAGAAGAATTAGAAGAAAATTGCAGATGTATCAAAACAACCATCACTAGAAGGAAAAATCAATGTATATGATATTATCAAAGAAAAATAGTATATTTTAAAGGAGGAATATAATGCCAAAAATAAAAACAAATAGAGGCAGCAAAAGATATGCCTCACACAGGAACAAGGTAAGTTAAAAGAACTAAAGCAAATAGAAAGACACTTGATAGCAAACAAAACAAAGAGACAAAAAGAAAACATAAGAGTACAAGATGGAATGGTTGATAAACTCAGAATAAAGGAAATTAAAAACTATACCATATGGAAAAGATTAAATAGGAGGTAGAAAATAGCAAGAATAAAAACAGGTCAAACTACCAGAAAAAGACATAAAAAGATAAAACAAGCTAAAGGGCATTTTGGAAGAAAATTACAAACTACAAAGATAGCTAAACAGGCTTGTTATGAAATCAGGAGTTTATGCATATTTTCGGAAAGAGAGAGAAGAAAAAGAGAATTTAGGAAAACTTTGGATAATAAGAATAAATCAGAGCAAGAGCAACACAATGTTACTGCAGTCAATTAATAAACGGATTAAAGAAAGCTAATATAAACATTAACCTAGAAAAATGTTAGCAGAAATGGCTGTAAATGATGCACAAGGATTTAAAGCTTTAGTAGAAAAAATAACGAAAATAATTTAAATGATTTAAATTAAAGATCTCATTTTTGAGATCTTTTTCTGATATAACTATTTGACAAACCACATATGTGAATATATAATTTAATTATTAATAATCGAGAAAAGGAACTATCATGAAAAACAAGGGATAATGGATAAAATAATAAGTATAGTAAAATGGATAGCTAATTATGCTGCACAGCAGCAGTTCAAATAACTGTAAATTTAGGAACAAAATATATAAGTTCTTCACCTAAAACTACTAAACTAGGATTTGAAAATGTTGGACAACTTGTAACACAAACAGCATATTTAACAGTTGTAAAAGATAATAAGAAAAATATAGATTTTTAATTTGTTTTAAAATACCTTTCACAGAAACAAGAAAGATATTTAGTGCGATATAGAAGTAGATGCAGTGAGTTGATTTTAGCAAAAATAACATATGATGTAGAAAAGAACATGTTAAAATAAAATTGCCACATGCATATATATAAGGCTAAGATAAATACAGATTCATTTAGATCATATTTAGATTCTGATAGTATTTTACAAAAATAAATATGATGTGAACACAATGAAAGTCTCAAAAGAAAATGGAAGAACAAGCTGTAAAAGATGCAGAAGCAAATAATATGCAGTTAAAATTTGCAGACGAAAAATGTTAAAAAGAATTATAAAAGGGCTTGTAAATTCAAGTGATGAGTATAAAGAATATAATGTGTTATTTGAATACTTAGAAGAGAATACGTATATACTCTAATAATTGTAATCTTTTTGAAAATAAAGAAAAAGTATATAAAATAGATTGACAAAAGAGACATATATATTAAAAATAATCCATGTACTGAAAAGTACGGTTGCACCCACTTTAGCTCAGTTGGTCAGAGCAAACCGGCTCATAACCGGTGGGTCCAAGGTTCGAGTCCTGAGGGTGCACCTATTAATTTATTCGGGTAGGTGGTCAGTGGTTAAAGGCGGCAGACTGTAAATCTGTTCTCGTGAGAGTACGGTTCGAATCCTCTGCCCACCATATTAATGGATGTTCCAAACAATATGCAGTTGTGGCGAACAGGTAGACGCACAGGACTTAAAATCCTGCGAGTCAAACCTCGTGCCGGTTCGATTCCGCCAACTGCACCAGAGATACAAAAAGCTAGTAATGTAAAAGTACTTATATTACTAGCTTTTCTTTATATATCAAGCGAGTTAGAGAGTTTAAAAGTTGATATAAAAGTATCGTTTTATTTGTTATCTAGTTATCACTTTTATTAGCACTTTGTGTATATTTTGTCTATTAAATATGGTTCTATACTTTTAGTGGGGATAAAATGATATAAAAAGTAATGGCTTTTGATATTTTATTATAGAATAATGGCACATTGTAAATCTATCCTTTTCTGAACTTATTAAAGCTTTAGTTACATCTATGACTTCAATTGTAAAACTCATCAAGAAAAAGGCATACTGAAAGAGTTGGATCACTAAAATGAATTTGAAAACACTATAATATAAAAATTGTGAGGTTTGAAATATGACAAATGATAAATACTGAGCATATTATACAGAGGTATTAAAGTATTAAAGACATGCCACAAAACGAGTGTAATAAATTGACTTTAGAAAGAATAAAATTTTTAGGCTAATAGAGATCGGCTACAGTTGAGATAGCGTCCGCAATTAGTAGCGACTGCAGTGCCAGAACGTTTCTATTGGGCAAATGGCATTGTAGTTGTACGTTTGAGATTATTTTGTGCTGCAAAACCAAAAGAAAACAACAAAGAGGTCAAACAAAACGTGTAAATATCAAGAAGGAAGCAAAACAAATGAGAAGAAGCAGATGAAGCTTCAAATAGCCTAGCTGTAGAAAATGTAATTCTGCAATTGAGTTAAAGAAACAATAGGAAACCTATTGCATATGTAAAAGTCTATTTAGAGGAGGAATCAAAATGAATGTGCAGGAAGAATATCAAAAGATCGCAAGTGAATCAATGACTATACTGATAATTTATGTCACATTTGTAACAGTGCATTTCTAAACATTATTATATGAAAACTCAGCAAAATGTTAAACAAGTAAAAGGTAAAAATACAAAATAGGATGGTGATATGAAGAAGAATGAACAATACCAATCGAACAAATATTTATGATTTTATTTTATCATCGATATGCGTTAATATGATATAAAAATGAATACACCTGCTGAAAATTGAGGAAATGTTAAAACACCCACTTTTGGTATTGCGTTTACTATAATCCAGATACTTTCTATCAATCAAATGTCATAATGAGAGAGAGTAATAACTTTGCAAAAATGTAATGGAACTTTGTTTACATGAAAATAGACATGCTATGCAATCAAATCATTTAGTATTGAGGAAGCAGATGATATGTTTATATTTGACCCCATTGAGTATTATTGTCTTTAAAAAGATTACCTTGACATGCATAATGTAAATTATCAAAGAAAATATACATTATTAATGAAATAGACCAAAATCTATATGCAAGAGGAATAAGCAAATGCTTAGTATCTCAATATTTTAGTGAACATCAGAAGATTTTGATACTCATTTGCATTTATGGAAAAATAACAGATAATCCATTTGACGAGTTATCAGAATATGGATTAATATTAGAGCAGAGTATTGTGAAGATGTCAAAAAGTAGATAGAGCAATAATGATGGATGCAAAAATTCCATACACTCCACAATTAGTTGAACAATATCCTATGCAAAGCTAATCTGAAAAGATGGGATTTTAAAACATACCTGAAATTGATGAGATAAACAAGTATGTGCAGTGAGCATCAAATAAGCAGCACAAAAACTAGAAAGCCCAAGCGATATATGGAACTAACTGAAAAGATAGAAAGACTATAGTGAGCAATTATTCAGTGATTCAATGTTATATTTAGAGAGTTTACTTTTCACAAAAACAACTGCATGGTATGTAAAAGCAAAGTTGTTTATGTTACATCAACATTGTTGGATGAATATAAATCTCAAATAGCAGAAGTTTTCAGAGAAAACTGAGTTGAGCTTGATGATAGCCAAATACATTTTTAATAGATTATCAAGCGAATTAAATGTAAAGTACAAAGTCCCAATATTCCAAATATACAAAATGAATAAATTAAGTCGAAATGCTTTAAATAATGGTGCTCGAGATAAAACAGTTAAAAGAAGCTGATGAGCAGATACTTTTGCAACAAATAATCTATTGATTCTAGACGAATTTATAGAATTTATTGATCTCAAATGGTAAAATGATTCGTAGATTTTTAGCACTTTAAGAAAATATAAAACATTAGATATGGATCCAGAGGAATATGTGGAACATATTGGTATGGTTATAAAAACAAAATTGAAACAACAAATGTTGAACCGATTGATAAAACAGAAACAGAAGATAGAATTAGATAAAATATATACTTAGTTGTTTTTAGAACAACAGATAATTAAAATTTTGAGTTCTATGCCTTAGAGGGTATAAAATGATATAAAAGTAATGGCTTTGATATTTTTTATTATAGAATAATGTTGCACTTTAAATGCAAACTAACCTTCATCTTTACACCTCCCTTTTTATAATAAAATTGTAGTGAGGGAGAAAGTTACTTAGTTATTTTCTCCTTTCGGCTTTATTTCTTTTAGAGTATGTTTTATATGCTCTAATGTTATAGAATCTTCTAAATCTAGAATCTTAAATGATAATTCAGTTATAGTTTGCCTCTCACAGTTGGCGCCTTTTCTGTAAACACTTCCTCACTACCTATATTATACTACAGAGTAGTATTAAAACAAGCACTATTGAAATATCCCTGAGTTTGACAGTTGGAAAGGTAAACCTGCTGAAAGTGTTGAATATCAACAAATTAGTTGCTATATTTTTCTTTATTTTGCACAATTCTTTAAGGAATTAATAAAAATATGTTAGAGACATTGAATAAGATGAAAGCAATGATAGTATATCAGTATAGGTTAGAAGTTGAGAAGTATAAGTTACGCTGTCCCAACGCGCCAAGCCCAAAAATGGGAAGGTGACAAGAAGATGTGTGTGCTGATCCCACCTAACCCTATATGAGAGATACTCAAAATAGTGTCTCTTTTTATATATCTAGATATGATAAAATATATAAGGAAAAATTATGCTAAAAAGATAAGGAAGGAAAAATGTTTTGAAGAAAGTATATTTAGATAGTGCATCAACATATTTAAAAGAATTGGAAAATAATAATAAAAGAGGTTATAGGAGAGTTAGAAGAAATAGATGCTAATCCATCAGTAACCATACAATGGGGAAAACTATTAGGGAAAAATAGAAAAAGGTAAGAAAACAAACAGCAGAATACATTAATTGTACTATGAAGATATATGTATCTGGTGGAACAGAAGGAAATATGGTATTTAACTATATATTTAATAAGTATTCTTCTAGAATAGCAAATGGAGAAAGTTTTGATATATTAACAAGTAATATGGAACATGAATCAGTACTTTCAAGCTTTAGAAAAGATTAAGAAAATCTGGATTTAATATTATATATGTTGATACTGATAAATATGAAGAGTAGATATAGAAGACTAAAGAAAAGTTATCTTCAAAAACAATTTGCTATGCAAAGCATACATGGCAGCAAATAATGAAACAGGAGTTATGAATAATATTAGGAAAATAGAGAGATAATATCAGAGCATAACAAGTTATGGGAAACAGAAGATGAGTATTATTTCATAGTGACTGTGTTCGTATTGGGGAAGAAGAAAAATAGATGTGAAGAAATGAATTAGACTATATAACATGTCATTTCATAAGATAGGTGGACTTAATAGTTCTGGAATAATATATGCAAGAGATAGAAAAATGATTCCAATACTTTTGGGGTGGTAATCAAAGAAAGTGGTATGAAATCAGGGACTGTAGATGCTTTAGCAGCAATAGTAGCGAAGAATATTAGAAGATATTATAGAAAAATGATATACATACAAAAAGTTAGAGAGTTAAGAAAAATATTTAGAGACTAAATTGAAGGAATCAAAATGAGATATGGAAATTAATTGTAATGATGATTTAAAAAGAAGATGAATATTTAGATGAAATTACAAATATATATTTAAAAATATTGATATACAAAGTGCGATAACTATATTAGATGCAAATGGTATATATATATCAGAGGAAGTGCTTGTTCATCTGGAAATATATTACATAGTAAGGTAATAGAAAAATATATGATGAAAGAAAGAGCAAAAACATAGTATTAGAATAGGCACTGGTGGATATAATACTGGAAGATATAGACAGGATTATATCTAGTTTAGAAAAATAGAGGAAAGAAGAACTAATAATAAATAAAAGAGAAAGATTAATAATAATTGTATATGGAGAAAATATGGAAAAAGACAGTAGTAGTAGGAATGAGTGAGGTGTTGATTCATCAGTATCAGCATACTTACTTAAAAACAAGGATATAATGTAATTGGTGTTTTTATGAAAAACTGGAAGAAAAGATGAAAATCGGTGTATGTGAAGCAGGAAAGACTACAAAGATGTTGTAGAAGTATGTGAAAAATTAGAAATACCATATTATTCAGTTAATTTTGAAAAAAGAATATTGGGATAATGTTTTTGAATATTTCTTATCAGAATACAGAAAAGGAAGAACACCAAATCCAGATGTAATGTGTAATAAGGAGATAAAATTTAAGGTATTTTTAGACTATGCAAAAGAACTTGGAGCAGATTTTGTAGCAACAGGACATTATGCAAGAACAAAAAGGAAAAATGGAGAAACTTTCTTTTTAAGAGGACTTGATGGGAAATAAAGACCAAACATATTTTTAAGTCAATTAAAACAAGAACAAATAGAAAATATATTGTCCAGTAGGAGAAATGGAAAAACCAGAGTTAGAAAAATCGCTGAAGAAGCAGGACTTTCAACAGCAAGGAAAAAGATCTAACAGGTATCTGCTTTATAGGTGAAAAGAATTTTAAAAGAATTTCTAACAAGATATTTACCAGCTAAAGGGAAAAATGATTGACCTAGATGGAAATATAAGGGGGACTCATGATGGACTTATGTATTATACAATAGGCCAAAGACATGGACTTCGGAATTGCGGAAGTAAAGGATGCAGAATTTGATGATGGTTTGTATGTGGTAAAGATTTAGAAAAACATACTATATGTATGCCAAGATACCATAATGAAAAACTATATTCAGATAGATTAACAGCAACAGACTTTTTGTCATATACTACAAAACATGATTTAGGTAAAAGAATTTGAATGTACTACAAAATTTAGATATAGGCAACCAGATACAAAAAGTTAAAGTGATTGTTGGAGAAAATAATGGGTATGAGGTTAGTATATGAGAAAAAGTAAGACAGTAACCCAGGACAATCTGTAGTATTCTATGATGGAGAAGTTTGTCTCAGGTGGTGCAACAATTGATAAGGTATATATGGGAGAAGAAAGATTAAAGGTTTAATATATGAGAAATATTAAAATAATATATAGAATATGATGGACTGTTATTTAAAGGATGGCAAAAACAAACTGGTAAAACAGTTAAGACTGTTCAAGAGGAAGTAGAGAAAAGTGCTTTCATCACTACTTTCAGAAGAGATAGAGGCTGTTCGGGTCTCGGAAGAACAGATGCAAAATGTAAGTGCATTAAACCAAGTTGCAAAACTTTTAAGACCGAAAAATGATAGAAATACCATTAAGAAGTATACATGCTTGGCTTTTAATTCAAGAGCTAAAATGTTTGCATAAAAGGATTGAAGAGAGTAGATATTGATTTAACAGTGGGTTTAATGCAAAGAAAACATATGTATATACATTAAATGATAATGAATATGTTTCAGCACTTACTCAAAAATAGAGAATATTTTGTGGAAAAGAACTTGATGTTGAGAAAGAATGAAGAAAAGCAGCTAAATACCTAATTGGGAACATGATTTTAAGTCATTTAAATCTTCAGGAAAACAAGAAACACACAGTAAGAACAATATACATATATCAATGAGAGATGTTGATATATAGTAATAATACTGGAAGAAAAATGTGAAAATAGGATTATTATACAAATTACAGGAAATGGATTTTTGTATATATGGTAAGAATAATAGTTGGAACACTTTTTAGAAATAGGACTGGAAAAAGAGAGACCAGACGAAATGAAAGAAGTGTTAGAAGCAAAAGACAGAACAAAAAGCACGGAAGACTGTTTCCACGGAAATGGACTTATGTTATACAAATGTGGAATATTAGAGGATGATATGGGGAATTTGTACATTTACACTTTCATAGTGAATATAGTTTGTTAGATGGTGTAAACAGGATTAAAGAAATACCAAAAATAGTTAAAAAGTGGAATGGATGCAGTTGACATTAACAGTACTCATGGTAATATGTTTGGAGCTGTAGATTTTTACAGGCATAAAAAGAAGGTAAAACCCACATCGGTAGAAACATATGGCCAAAAAGAAGAATGCAAGATAAGGAACCAGGAATTGATGATACAAGATATCATCTAGACTTTTAGCTAAAAATGAAATTGGATACAAGAATCTTATAAAATTGGTATCTATAGCAAATACAGAAGGAATGTATTATAAGCCGAGAATAGATAGAGAAATATTGAGAACATTCAGAGGATTAATATGTTATCTGATAGTCGACAGGTGAGCTCGCAAGAAATATAATTGAAGATTATGAAAAAGAGAAAGAAGTTGCTAAATGGTATAGAGATGTTTTTGGAGACGATTATTATTTAGAAACACAGGCAAATGGCATTGAAGAACAAAAATAGTGAAAATCAAAAAGATTGTCAAACTTTCAAAAAGAAATCTTACATACCACTTGATGTAACAAATGATGTTCACTACACATGTAGAGAGGGATGTGAGAAGCACAAGATATGTGATTTGTACAAACTGGTAGAGATAGATGATGAAGATAGAATGAAAAATAGATGTTGATACATTATATATTAAAGTCGCCAGAAGAGATAAAAAGGAATTTGTAAAATTTCAGAAGCTATTAGAAAATACAGTTAAAAATAGCAGAAAAATGTACTTTTGAGTTTGAGTTGGAAATACAGCTACTAATTTTGATACACCAAAATGGTGAAAAACATGAAGAGTATTTGGGACAAACAAAAACATATGAAGGTATTGTTAAAAATATGGTGAAAACTATGTAGAAAATAGAAAATAGTTGATAGGATAAAATATAGAGTTAGATGTAATTATTAAGATGGGATGATGCTAGATTATTTCCTGATAGTTTGGGATTTTATAACATATGCAAAAATCACAAAAATACCAGTAGGACCACGGAAGAGAGTTCTGGAGCAGGCTCAATTGTTGCATATGCACTAGATATAACAGATATTGATCCTATAAAATATGGACTACTTTTTCGAAAGATTCTTTAAATCCAGATAGAATAAGCATGCCAGACTTTGATATCGACTTTTTGTAATGAAAGGAGAGAAGAGGTTATAAGATATGTTGAAAGAAAATATGGAAAAGATCATGTAGCACAGATTATAACATTTGGTACAATGTCTGCAAGAATGGTTATAAGAGATGTAGGAAGAGTTCTAATATGCCATATGCAAAGGTAGACAAAATAGCTAAAAATGATACCAATGAAAAATAAGACAACAATAGAAACTAGCATTGGAAGAAAGTAAAGAATTAAAAAGAAGAATATGATAATGATGAAGAAGTCAAAAATCTAATCGATAATGCTAGAAAGTTAGAAGGAATGCCAAGAAATGCATCAACACATGCATGTCGGTGTAGTTATAACAAAAGACCCTGTAAATACATATGTGCCACTATATTTAAATGACAATAATGTTGTAACACAATATACAATGACAACATTAGAAGAACTAGGACTTCTCAAGATGGATTTTTAGGACTTAGAACCCTTACAGTTATAAGGGAGTGGAAGATTGTTACAAGAGGTATTGATATAACATATGACAAAGACTAATGATAAAAAGGTTTATGAGCTTTGGCAAAGTGGAACATACAATGGGAATATTCCAGTTTGAATCTGCAGGTATGATTGTTTATGAAAGAATTAAGACCTGATAATTTAGAAGATATATAGCAGGAGTTTCATGACAGACCAGGACCAATGGATCAAATACCAAGATATATTAAAGGAAAAAAATCAGGACATAATGTATATACACATAAATCATTAGAAAAGCATATTAAGTGTTACATATGGTTGTATGGTATATCAAGAACAGGTTATGAAAATTGTTAGAAAACTTGCAGGATATTCTCTTCGGAAGAGCAGACTTAGTAAGAAGAGCGATGGGTAAGAAAAAGAAACTTTGATATAATGGAAAAAGAAGAGAAGATCCATAAATGGACTTGTAGAAGATGGAGAGGTTAAAGTTCCATGGCTGTGTTAGAAATGGTATAGATGCAAAATCTGCAAATACAATATTTGATGAAATGGCAGAAATTTGCCAAATATGCACTTAACAAGTCACATGCGACATATGCAGTGTTATCACATAAGACAGCATGTAAAAACATATTATTTAGAAGAATTTTTAGCTAGTCAACAATGAATAGCTATTTAGGAAAATCTAGATAAAGTTCATATATATATTGAAGATGCTAAAAAGACAAGGTGTTGAAGTATTAAAAACAAGTGTTAACAAAGTTTTATAAAAATTCTCTGTAGAAAAAGGACATTATTCGTTTGGACTTCGGAAGTGTAAAAATGTTGGAGCTTCTAGCAAAGATAGTTGTAAATGAAAGAATACAAACATGGTGAATATATTAACTTTACCGATTTTATAAAACGTGTATCAAAAACTTGGTGTAAATAAAGAAATCAATAGAATCTTTGATAAGAGCAGGAGCATTTGATGAACTTGAAAAATAATAGGAAAATTAATAGGAATCATATGAAGATATTATAGAATATTTTACAAAATCAAATACAACAGTCAGGAAAGATCAAACAAGTATGTTTGAAATGTTTAGAAGAAGATGATGATAAAAAGATGAAGTGACCACCTATATATAGATGTTAAGATATGTCAGAAAAGAGAAAATTACTTGATGAGAAAGAAATGATAGGAATATATATATCAGGACATCCAATTACTAAGATATATGATAAGCTTAAAAATGTTATATACATTTAATTCAATAGATTTTGCAAAAACCTTACAGGAAATGCAGAAAATGTAATAGATGAAAACATAGAAGATGAAATAGAATATAGTGATGAAGAAGAAAATAACAAAATTTAAAGATGAAGATATTATAAAAACAGTAGGGATTATAAACAGTAAACAGAAAAAGATAAGTAGAAAAGGAAATATGATTTGTTTTGTTGAAATAGAGACATATATGGAACGATGAACTTATGATATTTGAAAGTGTATATGATAAATATAAGGATATTAAAAGAAAACAATGTTGTTGGTATATATGGAAAATTAAGTATAAAAGAAGATGAGAGCAATTATATTAGTAAATAATATGACAGAGGTTATTAAGAAACAATAAACAAAAAGTAAAAACATTTGTAAAAACAAGAAAAAGGATGTTAATATTTATATAAAACAAACAATAAAAATTAAACACTGCTAAGATTTTTAGTAGTGTGGAGGTGATGAAGATGATTAAAATAAAAATAATAACAAAAAATGTTATTAAAAACCCCAAAGTGACCTTAATTAATGAAAAAGGGGAAGGATAGTGAGGTTCAACAAAAATACAGCGATTGAAGAGCATCATAAAAAGAATTATAAATGGATTTGATAAAAATCTATTTAATTACACGAAGGGAAAAATAGTAAAAGATATAAAATATACAAATGGAGTAATAATTACAAAAGTTTGTTGAAGACAGAAAAACTTACATTATCGATTTTTCAAAAATTAGAAAAATTAGTTCAATTTTTCTAATTACTAATTTAAAAATTCAAGGTTAGAGAAAAATTATGAAATTATTAATGATATTGTTGAGTTCAATAAAAGAAACCTATGAAATAATAGGATTTCTATTAAATAATAGCTATATAAATCAAGAGAATATATGAACTAGAAGAATTAATCTTCAAAAATATTTTTCTATGAAAACTTCAAAATTAATTCATTATTTTTGAGAAAATATTAAAAATAATAAATTAATTATTTTTAGATGTTAAAAAATCTCTGTTGATACTATAAGAAAAGAAATAAAAATTTCAATAAAAGAGAAAAAGCATCATATTTTAGATGAAAAATGATTTAATACTTGAAACAATATTCACAATATCAAGTATTGAAGTTAACTTTGAATTTGATGCATAAATAAAAAGATTATACAACTTTTTAGTTATATAATCTTTTTATTGAATAATAAAGAAAAAGATGCAATTGATTATAAAATATAATAAAGAATTTAATTTGATAGTTACTGTAAAGAATCCACCTTCAAATGCAGAGCATAATTTGATATTCCATTTAGGAAAAATTGATTATTAAAATATTTGAAAAATAAAAACTTTATGTTTCCAAATTACGTATTAAAAACATTGAGTTATTAGATGAGTTTGACTATATAGTATTTGTATACTATATAGTCTTTCTTATGCAAATATATTTGCTATTATAGAGATTTTCTAGGTTAAAATCTCACATTTGACAGATTAAAACCTCAAACTCTAACAGTATCAAGAGTTTGAGGCTTTTAAAAGTTGCACAATTTTTAGTTTTTAGTATTTTTAAAAATTTTTAATTTTTTTGCATCTGTTATAATTTGCAATCGGTTCTAAACCCGAATTTATCATGTAAATCATCTGTTAAGTCTGTTCTAGTATATAGTGGAATATGTCCTTGTTCTCAACTTTTTCAAGCACATTCATTTCTTTTAAGAGTTGTAATAATTTGGATGGCTATATTTTTTCATCTAGTCTTTTTCTAAAAATCTAAGAATTACAAGAGATAGGAAGGCGGTGAAAATGTGCTATAATTCTATCATCATCGACTTAAATATACAGGTCTTGCTTTTAAACTCACTTTTTAATATTCTAAAAGCTTTTCTTCTATTTCCCATCTTCTCTTGCTTATACGTATAATTTCATGTACATCTTTTTCAAGATTAGCACATACTCCATAGAAACCATCGAATTGTTCTTCGTTTTTAATTATTTTCAGCATTTAAACTAAATACTTTCTTTTCTGCAATTTCACCATCACTAGTTATATTAGTTTTTCTAATGAAACGTTTAAAATCATTTTGATTATATCTCATCTAGTTTAAAAGATTTAGAGTTTAATTTATCTTTTGCACGTCTCTATTTGAGAGTTTCTAACTCTTGTTGGCAATACTTGTATTTAAGAGAATATGTATCATTAATGCTCAAATTATTTTTCATTTATCCAGCGTTCTTTAAAAGAATATCTTATCTCTAAAATCATCATAATTACCATTAATTTCTTCTAATGTATATTCCTTTGCTAGTACTATCTAATCTCCAACCATTAGGTTTAATGCCCATTCTTTTTAAATGTTTTTAAGTTTTTTTATTGATTGTGTAGTAATGAAAAATCTGCCTTGCTTATCATTAAACTTCCCATTAACGTAAGAAGAAAGACTGCATCAGTACAAACTACAAATTTTGAAAGGTTAAAGTCATGTAGTATCTTCTAAGGGGTAAGTGTTATTTTGTTCATTAGTATTACCAGAAGAAATGTTAAGCTAAGGTATACCATTACCATCCATGAAAAGCCCCATTTGAACGATTGGGTTAGACGATGTTCCTTAGACTTACCATATTGCCTTAATCTGATTCTTCTTCTACTTCAAAGAAATAGTTAGTACAGTCATAGTAGAGTCATCAGTATTTCTAGAAGAGATATTTAAACTGTTTTTTGTATAGCTCAGATTGAATAAAATCTGTTTCTTTAGAAAGAACCTCTAAAGAACGATAGATATGTTGCACTCAAATCTAGGTGTTTCAAGAAACTTTTAGATAGTTCAAAAGTTGCAAGTTTAGAAGATGGATAGATAATCCTACTGTATATTAATCTAGAAAGTATATCATTTAAATCATATTCAAACTTATACTTTTTAGAAATGCTTTTTACAAATAATGTCTAAAACCTAATTCATAATATATTTTTCTGTAAGAAAAAGATATCCAACATTAAAAGAATTTTGCATTTCTTTAGAGATTAATTTACTAGGATTAAATGCAATTAATACATCTTTTTGTTCTTTAGTAATTTCTTTGTTTAATTGTTCAACGTATTTTTTAGCCCATACGATAGGGTCTTCATCTAGTTTTTTTCTTTAATTCATCATAAGTTCCTAATTTTTCAACCATCCTTATTAGTCTTTTTATTAAAATATACAGTTTTAACAACATAAAGACTTTGAGAACTCTTCGAATTATTTATTTGTAATCTCATAACAACTCCTTTTATATACCTGTAATTATATCATATTGTGTTAAGTTGTGCAATAGTTAAGATGAAAAATTGACAAAAATTCAGCATTACCAATGCTTAAGGTGTGTTTTTGAATTTCACAAGTGTCAAACTTCCGAGTTATTATATTTATTTGACTATATAGTATTTGTATACTATATAGTCTTTTTCTTATGCAAAATATATTTGCTATTATAGAGATTTTTAGGTTAAAATATGTTAAAATATAAATAAATTTTTAATAAATTTATTTAATAGAAATGGAGAATAAATGGGATTTTTGATAAGATAAAAGAAAATTAATAAAAACAAGGGATAATATAGGAAATAAGATAAATGAAGTTTTTCTGGATTTAAGAAAGTAGATGAAGAACTTTTAGAAAATTTAGAAGTATTAATAATGGCAGATCTTGGTATGGATACAGTAGGTAGTATAATATCAACTTTAAGAGAAAATATTAAGAAAAAGGAATAGAAGAACCAGAAAAAGTAAAAGAAGAACTTAAAAAATAATTATAGATATGATTGATATTGAAAAGAAAAGAAGAAAATGTTAAAAATGTATATTGATAATTGGAGTAAATGGAGCAGGTAAAACAACAACAATTGGAAAAAAATGGCAAAGGATATATGGATGAAGATAGTTTTACTAGTACCAGCAGATACATTTAGAAGTGCAGGAGAACAAACAAATGTGGCTGAAGATCAGGGAGTAGATATAACAGAAATAAAGGAAAATGCAGATCCATCAGCAGTAGTCTCATTCAAGCTTTAGAATATGCAAATGAAAGAAATTATGATATATAATAATAGATACGGCTGGTAGACTTCACAATAAGAAAAACTTGATGGAAGAGTTGAAGAAAATAAACAAGTCGGTAGATAAACTGTTAAAAAGATAATTATACAAAAGAAACATTACTTGTGCTGATGGAACAACAAGGCAAAATGCACTAGAACAAGCAAAAAGCATTTGCAGAAGTTACAGATATTGATGGTTACGTGCTTACAAAACTTGATGGAACATCAAAAGGTGGGAGTAATAGGAATAGTAAACTAGACAAAACTTCCTATAGTGTATATAGGAACAGGGAAAAGAGATAACAGATCTTCAAAAATTTAATGCAAAAGAATTTGTAGATGCTATCTTTGAATAGATTATGTGGAGGACATATGAACAAAAGAAAATATTATCTACACTTTTTAACAATATTTATAATAGCAATACTTTTTAGTTGTTACAAGTGTATATTACATATCTGAAACGATACAATGAAAAGAAATAGGAGAAGAATATTTTGAAAGTTTTTCATACTAATTTCTTTGAAAAGGGTAGGAATATTTCTAGTATCAGCAATATTTGTATATGTAGCATAATAATTACAAATATAGGGATAAAAAGAGGACTTAAAGAAGATTTTATAGCAGAAGGAAAAAGAACTTCCTAGACTACATAACAATAGTTTGGCAATAATTATAGCAATAATATCAGCACTTTGTTGTACAATACTTTTTGCAGGAAAAGTATTAGAGCTATTAATATGGGATTTTTGGAAAAAGATCCAATATTTCATATGGATTATAGCTATTTTATAATGGCGATACCGAGTTATACAAACTATATTAAAAATGATATTAATATTTTAGCAATACTTGCATATATATAGTTCGGATATTATATAGTTATCATACAAATTTAGAAGGAATAGAATTTAAAGGTTTTAAAGCCTGTAATGGTTAAACAACTTCATAAATGTAATAATAGTAGGAACAGTTGTTGTAATTATGTATAATTTTTATCACATCAAGATATATTAATAGGAGATATGCTTCAAAAAGAATCTATTAAAGGATCATATTTAACAGGAGCAGGATTTTTAGATGTAATATAAAATTATGGATATATAGAATAATAGTGTTGCAATAATAATTGCAGTATACTATTTTATAAAAAGGTATAGGAAAGAAGAATCTAAAAGATATTATTTTCTATATTATTTGTACCTGCAACATTAATAGTAATATTTTTAGCAAACTTTGTTATAGACTTTATTTTCTTAAGAGGAAATGATATTGATAGAGAAAAGAATATATATTACAAAAATATAAGAGCAACAGAAGAAGCATATATGTTAATATTGAGAATAAAGAAATAGCAAAAGGCACAGAAATAACATCTGAAAAAGTAAAAAGATTCAGAGTCTATTGAAAATTACCAATACTTACACCAGATGTTGTTACAGAAACACTGAAAAATAATACAGATAATAAGGAAAAGAAAACATTATATAAATATGCTACACCTAATTTAGTTAAAAAATGGTAATGAATATGAATATCTCAACTACAAGAGAAATGGATGATAAAGATAAAACTCTTACAAATAAGATATATAAATATACACATAGTAATTTTGGTATACTTACATCATCAAGTAAGGTAAATGAAAATGGATATCTTTTAAATACTGCAGAAAAATTTGAAGGCCAAGAATTAAATGGTATTAAAAATTAAAGAGCCTAGATTATACTATGGAAATAATACAAATACATATGGAGTAGATGTGGTAAAGATATGAAAGAATATGATTATCCAACATCAACTCTACAAATAAGGAAAATATATATTCAGGAAATGGTGGAATAAAATTAAACTTTTTAGAAAAGACTTATAATAACATTAACTAAAAGTGCAAATAGATTTAGTGTTAATAATAAGATTACAGATGATATAAGAATCTTATTAAACAGACAAATAACTGAAAGAGCAAACAGAAAATTTTACCAAATATTAGATATGATAAAGATCCATATTTTAGTGGTTAAAGAAGATGGAGGACTTGTTTGGGTTATAGATGGATATACAATAACAGGAGAGATATCCATATTCACAAAAAGTTCCTATTGAAGCAGAACAAGGTGGAAAAAGAAAGAATTAACTTTATTAGAAATTCAGTAAAAAGTTATAGTAGATGCATATAATGGGAATATTGATTTTTATGTAACAGATACTAAAGATCCTTTTTATATCAACAATAATGAAAACATATCCAACATTGTTATTATAATGAATTACCAGAAAATATAAAGAAACAAATGAGATACCCACAATACTTACTTTGACATACAAGCAAAAGTGTTATCAACATATCACAACACAGATGTGGATAACATATACAGAACAGATGATAGATGGGAAGTTACAGAAGTTTCAGGTTCAGGACAAAAGTTCTACATCAATGTATACAATATTAAAAAGAAGGTTCTGACTTAAAAACCAGACAATTATAACAACATATACACCGAAAAGAGAAAAGAATATTGTTTCATATTTAGTAGGACAATCAGAAAATGGTGTAAATAAGCTGACAATGTATAGATATAATGAAAAATCAGAATTAAGCTCTAAGTTTTATAGATACTCAAATAGAAAAAGATGAAAAAGGTTCAAAAAGAATTAAGAGAACTTACAACTTTTGAGGAACAGAATTAAAGACAGTTAGAATATTACTTCCATATGAAAATACAACACTATATATTAAAAACAATATATCAGTATAAATGAAGATTCTGTACCAGTTCTTAAAAAGTAATTGTAGCAAATAAAGGAAAAGTTGGTATAGAAATAATTTAAAAGAAGTATGCAAAGGATAAGCTTACAGAAAATGCAATAGATATTGATGTAAGAGATTTAGCAAATGAAGATGAACTTAAAAGATGCAATAATAAAACAAAAATAAGACTTTAAAAGATGTTGTTAAACAAGGTGATTTTGAGTATACAGGTAAAGATATACAAAAACTTATAAAACTTGTAGATCAATTAGGAAGAAGTCTCAAAAGAAAAAGAAAAACAGTAAATACAGTAAAAACAAATTAATTTAAACAAAAGAAAAGAGGTATGATGGAATTAGTAAGTTACATGTTAAAATATGTTTTGCAATAATGTTTTTGGATGTTTAGGAGTATATGTAGCACTTATGTTATCAAGTGGTGCAACAATACCTTTACATCTCCAAGTGTAGAAATAGAAATAGTAGTAATATTTATAACATTAATATCAATATTTATGATATTTAGAAGAAATTTAGTGTTTGCAAGTATATACTTAGGAACATATTTCGCATTTTTTCATATGGAATATCCCTATGAATGGAAACATCTCTGGAAAAAGAACAAATGGTAAATGCAATGGCAATGATTTTTAGGTATAATTATAGCATTGTTAAATTTCCTAGATGTAATGTTTAATAAGAATAGAAAAGGTAGTACGAAAGACAATAAAAACAGATTGGTTTTTATGCTACAGATAAATATGAGAGAGAAATTGACGAAAGAGCAGATAGAAATCAATATAAGATTAGATAATAATAATGAAGATGGGAAAAAGTGTTGTTTTCTCATCTTTTGTTTAAGAATATAATTAGAATTACTAAGATATGCTTAAATAAAGAAATGTGGTATAATATAAATATATTATTTATAGAGAGGTGGAGATATGATAAGAATAACATTAACTGAAAACTATACAGGATTTAATATTCAAGGAACTTTTGATGATTTTTATGAATTATATGATGCTATTAGTCATTTTGTGGGATTTGAAAGGAGTGAAGATAAAGCAGAAGATGAAATGAAACTTCATATTCTGGGATTTCTATGAACTAAGACATGCATATCAAGGAGCAAGAAATATTACTGCGGTTGATAATGAATTAGATGAGGATACAAGAGAATATTTTAGTATTGCTAAATCTGTAAAGAAAGATATATTATATGATTTTAACTATGTAATACCTGAATTAATTTTAGATATATTATTATTTAGAAATATAGTATGTAATAATTTTAAAAATAGAACAATATGATGTATATTATAATATAGTTATGACATTCTATAGTAAGGTAATAGAAGCGTTAAAAAGGTATAGTCAACTGAAATACAACTAGCAAGAAAATTAATATCAGAAGGAATGATTTTTGAGAAAATATGGATTAAACAATGGTTTACACTAACGGCTATAGAATATATAAATATGACAAAAACAAAGACAAAAGGAGATTATGCATAGCATTCAAGAAATTTGCGATTATATACACTATGACGAGTATGTTAAAATGAAAAAGAAATTCAACAATATGCAAAAAGAAAATAACATAGAAGAAGGTGATGTTGTATACGGGGAATATCCAGATTTTTGAATGGTAAAATTGAAAAACATATAATAAAAAAGGTGAATGATGAAAACTAACAGTGAAAAATTTCAAGAAGCAATATTAACTGGTATCCAGGACATATGTTTTAAAACAAAAAGAGAAATAATAGAAATACTTCGGAAGTATTAATGTAGTAGTAGAAGTGCTAGATGCAAGAATACCAATTGCATCAAGAAATCCAGATTTAAATGAAATGATAAAAATAAGACGAGGTATAAAAAGGGTTGTATTATTAAACAAGATAGATCTAGCAGATAACAGAAACAAAAAGATGGAAAAGAATATTTCGAACAAATGGACTATAAGGTTATAGAAACTATAGGAGATACTGGTAAAGGTATTGATGAATTAAAGAGATATTTAGAAAAGCTTACAAAAAGGTGTTAATACAACAAAAACAATAATAATGGGAATACCAAATGTTGGGAAAAGTACAATTATTAACAAACTTTTAGGAAAAAAATAGTTTAGAAGCTAAAAAAATAAGGCAGGAGTAACTAAAAACTTAAATGGGTAAGAGTAAATGATAAGATTTCTATAATAGACAGCCCAGGAATGTTATGGCCCTAAATTTGAAGATACAAAATAGGTAATAATTTAGCAGCAGTTCGGCAGTATAAAAGATGATATATTTGATATGATAGATGTTGCATATGAATTTTTAAAAGATATTATAGAACATGAAGAATATCTAAAACTAATAATGAATAGATATAATATATCAAACGAAGATTATGAAAGAATAAAAATAATCCAAATGTTCCATATAATCTTATGATAGTTATAGGAAAGCAAAAATATAGTGAAAAGAGGAAATGAAGTTGATTTAGAGAAAGTATCTAAAAACAATTATACAAGATTTAAGAAAAATAGGATTGGAAATATAACATTAGAAAGAGTAGAGAAGTATTATAGAAAAAGGTAGAAGAAGATAAGAATAAAAATAATAATTTAAATAAAAGCAGATATGTATTCACCTTTAGTGTAGGTATATATAGGATGCAGTAGTACGAATTAAGAGTAAGAGAAAGGCTAATAGAAAAATCATATGCAAAACCACATACATTACATTTAAGAAGTATAAAAACTTGTAAATGCAAAAACAAGCAAGAATACTAGAAGAATTAGAAGAAATATTAACAGAAGAAGAAAAACGATAGCAAGAAGAGCAAGAAATACTAAAAACTTTCATGTTCCTAGAAGGAACAAAGTGTAGCTGAATATGCAAAAATCAACTGCATTAGAAGCTAGTTATTGGATATCACCATATAAATGGTAGTGAAGAAAGAAAAGAAGAAATATTAGAAAAAAATAATAAGTTTAATAGAAAAATAATTAATAGAAAAAAATGCACCATATTATGTTGACAAAAATAAAGGTATGGATTATAATATAATTATATTGAAGATGATTTTGAGTTTTGATTAAAACTTAAAGGAGGTGCAACAATAACAATATATTTTAAAATCTGATTCAATAAATTTGAAAAATAAAGGGTGAGAAATGATGAAAAATTAGAAATGATAATGGTAACATTAGGAGTTTGAAATAAAAAGAATTTATTGAAAAATGGTAACAAAGAAAGCTATAAAAAGGTGGATAAAATGTACTATAGGATAATCCACAAAAGTTATGTAAGGAATTGAACAAGAACGAACATAGGTTTGGAGTAAGATACTATGTAGTTTAGTTTGAGTTTAAAAAGATTAAAAAGAAATGAAGAAATATATTATCATAAGACCCAAGGAGAAAACCTTAGGTCTTTTTTATTTTGAGAATATTAAAAAGTGTGGTATAATATAATCATAAGATCGAATTATAAATATTTGAATTTAAGTATTTAGGAGGTAGAAGATGAACATTATGTTAAAAATCTTAAATTATAGAATTTTTGAATATATAATAGTTAGTAGTTAACCTAGAGTATTTAATACTCTAGGCTTTTTCTTATGTTTTATAGGGTATTTTACAATATCAAGAAATATGGTATAATAAAGAGAAATTAAATGACCATGGAGGAGAAAATGGGAGAAGTAATAGTAATTACATCAGGTAAAAGGAGGAGTTGGTAAAACAACAACTACTGCAAATTTAGGTGCAGATTAGCATTAGCAGAGAAAAAGGTTGTACTTGTAGATACAGACATTGGTCTTAGAAACTTAGATGTAGTTATGGGATTAGAAAAATAGAATAGTATATGATCTCAGTTGATGTAGCAGAAGGAAAATGTAGCTTAGACAAGCACTTATAAAAAGATAAGAGATTTACAGACCTATATTTACTTCCCACAGACAAACAAGAGATAAAAAGTGCAGTTACAGAAGAGCAAATGATAGAAATAACAAATAAGCTTTAGAGAAGAATTTGATTATATATTAATAGATTGTCCTGCAGGTATAGAACAAGGTTTTAAAAATGCAGTCGCAGGAGCAAAATAGGGCGATAGTTGTAACAATAGCAGAAATATCTGCTACTAGAGATGCAGATAGGATCATTGCACTTGTAGAAGTATCAGGAATTAGAAATCCAGAACTTATAAATAGGTTAAGACCTGAAATGGTAAGAAAAGGTGAAATGATGGATGTTGATGATATAGTTGACTTACTTTCAATTGAACTTGTTGAGTTGTACCAGATGATGAATATATCATTATGCATACAAATAAAGGAGAGCCAGTTGTAACTAATAAGAAATCACCATCAGGAAGAGCATATATTGAGATATCAAGAAGAATATTAGGAAAATGTAGAAATAACAATACCTACAGCTAAAAAGGATTATTTTTCATGGTTTAAAAAGATAATAAACAGAAATGAAAATAATATTTAGAAAGGGAAAAATATTATGCTAGAAGTATTAAGAGAGTTTTGGAAAAAGAGATAAAAGACTTCGGAAAAAGGTAAACAAGAGGAAGAGAAACAACAAGAAATTTTGCTAAAGAAAAGATTAAATGTATTATTAGTACAAGATAGAGCAAGTATATCTACAGATTTTTATGGAAATAATGAAACAAGATATTGTTAAGGTTATGCAAAAAAATATGTAATTGATGATGAAAAAACTGTTGAAATAGAAATGACAAACTCTATAAAAAATGATGGACAAAAATCTGAAACAGGATTTGTTATAAAAAGCACCAATTATTAATGTGAAAAATGAAATGAAAGCAGGAAATATTCAAAAATAGAAGAAATAGTTGAAGAGCTTGCAGAGAAGAAGCAATTGGTGATGTTGAAAAAGAAATAGAGGAACAAGAAAAAGAGAAATTATTGAAAGAAATAGAGAAGAAAGAAGAAGCAAAACTTTTAAGGAAAAGAAGAAAAAAGAAAGAAAGAGAAAGACAAGAAACAAAAAGAAGAAAGTAATAGTCAAGGTGAATAATGAATAAAGCAATTTTTAAAAATTTAGAGTGGAGGTAAGATATGTAGCCTATTGCTTTCTAGCAATAGGCCTTTTTGCTTATATTCTGCAACTATAAATAAAGGGTTAGTTGATTTTACAAAACAAGTAAGATGGTTTATAGTATCAATTCCATTTTTATTATTCTTTACATTTGTAGATTATAATAAGATATTAAAATATTCAGCATTTTTATATATATATTTATAGGACTCTTGTGAGTACTTTTTACAAGTCCAATATCTGGAGCAACAAGTTGATATAATTTAGGAGAATTCTCATTTCAGCCATCAGAAATTGGTAAAATATTTATACTAATGCTTATAGTAGCAACAATAGTTAGATTACAATATAAGGGAAAAGATGAAATAAATAAGTTGTAGTAAGCTTTATAATCTTATTAATAGTTGCGTTAATACCAATAACACTTATAATAAGACAGCCAGATTATGGTGCCAGCTCTTTGCATATATTTTTGCGGTTATAGCAATATATATGTTGGAGGGCTTAGAAAAGATATATATTTCTTCGAGTAATACTCGGAGGTATTGGTATATATTTAATATATGTATATACTCCTGCATATGCACCACATGCATTACAAAAGATTTAAAGTATTTATGAATCCAGATTTAGACCCCTAGAGGCATAGGTTATAATGTTATACAATCTAAACTTGCAATAGGTTCAGGACAAATATTTGGAATGGGTATGTTTAAAGGACACAGGCACAACTTGGATATTTACATCCAAAAACAACAGATTTTATATATTCATTAATATCAGAAGAGTTTCGGATTTGTTGTTTCAGAATGGTTAGTTGTATTATATATTTTTAATTTTAGCAGGTATAATATTGCAAAAACTGCTAAAGACACTCTGGAACATATATTGCAATAGAATTACAGCGATATTTTTTTCACCATATGGTTGGAAAAATATAGATGACAATGATTATTACCTGTAACAGGTGTACCACTTCCTTTTTGTAGTTATGAGTGGTTCTTCACTTATAACAAATTTTATGGCAATAGGATTATTACTTTATAAGTGGTAGAAGGAAAAAGGCAATATTTGTAGATTTTGAAGGAACTACAACAATGATTAAGAAAGAGGGATAATGAAGTTAAAAATTGGGAATTTAGAAATAGAAAACAATATCATAATAGGTCCAATGGCAGGTGTATCAGATAAGGCTTTTTAGACAAATACAAAAAGAAATAAGTAAAGCTCGGAATTGTATGGACAGAAAATGGTTAATGCAAGGGTTGTTGTACATGAAGACACATTAAAGATGCTTGAAAAATATGAAAATGAATATCCAGTAGCATATCAATTATTTGGAGATGATGCTGAATATATGGCAAAAAGCATCTAGAATATTAAGTGAAAAATGTGATATATTAGATATTAATATGGGTTGTCCTGCACCTAAGATTGTTAAAAATGGTGGAGGAAGTGACCCACTAAAAGATATTAAAAAGCAGAAGAAATTATAATTGCAGTTGTTAATAGCTCTAAAGTTCCAGTAACTTTGAAAATGAGACTCCGGATGGATGATGACAATATTACATGTTTAGAAATAGCTAAAAATAGCAAAAACATGGTATAAAAATGATTACTATACATGGTAGAACTAGAAAACAATATTATTCTGGTATTACTAAATATGATATGATAAAAAGTAAAAGAAAATGTGTCAATTCCTGTTATGTGCAAATGGTGATATAGCAAGTCCCAAAGAAAGCATTTGAAGTTCTTGAAGAAACAGGTGCAGATGGAATTATGATTTCAAGAGGTGCACTTCGGAAAGCCACAGAATAAGAGATATTGTTGAAAGTTTAGATACTATTATAGAAAAGATGAAAATCTTTGAAGATGTAAAAAGGAATAATACTCAAAACATTATGATATTTTTAGAAGAATTATATGGAAAAGAAAAAGCAGTAAAAAGATATAAGAAAACATATAATATGGTATACATCTGACTTAAAAATGGGAAAGAAGTAAGAGTTAGAGTAAAATGAAACAGACTCAAAGAGAAGATAGAAGAATTGTTAAAAATATTATAAGTTAATATAATTAGAGATATTTATGGAAGAAAGAGAGAAACAGAATAGAAATTGATGAAATATTAAAAATAAAGATAAATATATAGAAAAGAAGATATTAAGAGGATGGGTAAGAAATACTCGTTTTTCTAAAGCTATTCGCTTATAGAACTAAATGATGGAAGTAATTTAAGAGATACAACTGTTATAGATGATTCTATAGATCAAAGAAATAGATAAAACTACATTATATTCATCTTAAAAGTTATGGATATTAGTTAAAAGTCAAGGAAAACAAGATATAGAAGCAAGTTACTAAAATAGAACGTAGAAGGATTACGTGATGAAAATATCCAACACAAAATAAGAGACATACATAGAATTTTTCTTCGCGCAATATCACATAGGCACCACGTTCAAAATTTATTTGAAGTGCATTTAGAACAAGATCACTAGGCATCAATGGCAATACATGAATATTTTCAGCAAATGGTTATATATATGTAAATACACCAATAATTACAAGTAGTGATGGTGAAGGCAGGAGAAACGATGAAAATAACAACTTCCATGAAGAATTGTAGAAACAGAAAAATTATCTGAAAGAAGATAAGAAACAAGAAGAAATTAATTCAGAATTAATGAAAAAGATTTCCTTTTGAAAAGATGCATTTTATCTGTTACAGGACAATTAATGGAGAATGGCATGCCTGGAAAAATATACACATTTGGACCTACATTTAGGCAAGAAAAATTCAAATACAAACAAAACATGCCGTAGAGTTTTGGATGATAGAACCAGAAGTTGCACTTTGCAGATTTAGATGAAATAATGAATATAGTAGAGGAATGTTCAAATATATAGTAAAAATATATATTTGAAAATGCCAAAGATGAATTAGAATTTTTAAAACAAGTTTGTATCTGAAGGTTTAATAGAAAAATTAGAAAAGCAGTAGTAAATGATTTTGCAAGAGTTACATATACAGAAGCAAAGCAGAAAATTACAAAAATCAGGTAAAAGCATTTGAGAAGATAGAATGGGTATGGATTTAGATATAGCGCATGAAAGATATTTAGCAGAAGAAATATATAATATGCCTATATTTTTAACTGATTATCCAAAAGATATAGCATTCTATATGAGAAACAATAAGGATGGAAAAACTTGTTACGAACAGACCTTTAGTTCCAGGAATAGGTGAACTTAGTGGGAAGCCAAAGGAAGAAAGATTAGATGTTCTATAGATAAAATGTGGAAAAATTAGGTATGTATAGAATGTTATGACTGGTATCTCAGGATTTAAGAAGATATGGTACTGCAGAACATTCAGGATCTCGGTCTGGATCGCAAAAGACTTATAATCGTATTTAACAGGAGGTAATAAAATATAAGAGATGTGTTACCATTCCTAAGAACACCAAGAAATTGTGAATGTTAAAATATTAATTTTAAGAAATAGAATAAAGGAAGATAATCAAAAATGAATTTAGATTTTGAATAGAGTCTCAAATTTCTATTAATGTTATTAACAAATAGTAGAAGAATGAAGAATATAATAAATACTATATGATATATATAAGATAGTAATACTAGCTAAGGATATAGCAAAAAGATACTTTTAGTATCTCGGTAGTGAAGAAGGACTTGAACCCGACCCTTCGGGTATGAACCGAATGCTCTAGCCAACTGAGCTACTTCACCGAACATGTACAATTATACTTTTAAAATCTAATTAATGTCACTCAGAAGAAGGAAAATACATTTAAAATGAAATTAAAAGAAAAGACAGAGGTCAATAATATTTTTCGAGGAGAACCTATTGCGATTGAATTGTTAGCAGAAACTCTGAAGTTAGGAAAGAAGATAGTTGAAAATATTGAAAGAGATTAATTGAAGAAAACATTCTGATGATAATAGTGGAATTGAGCTCTAATCACAGATGGAATGGTGCAATTTGCTGCAGAAACAATGGAATCTATAAGCAAGACATTTGATAAGAACAAATCCAACTCACAAAAGCCGTACATGGTAGTTTTGTCTCATTATTGCACATAATGAAGATATATAACAAGAGCAGAAATTGAAAACATAGTGAGTATCTTCAGATGCCAGGCAATATGTAAAGCCAGTAGAATATGGACTTATAAAAGAAAGTGAAACGTGAAACTTTGCGAAGACCTATGTGGACATAGTGACAACAGAAAATTCTTAATATTAACTTTTGTGCTATTACTAGCTAGATGCAACTTCCTAAATTCGGATGAAGCTAATATACTAGATGAAAATTAACATTTGATTGCGGCAGTTATGGGGAAGCAGAAAAAGGAAAATGGTGGCAGAAATACTTTTACAATACTGTTAGTAATATTTACAGCATGTCTGGTGTTTTCTCTAACTTCTGATATGTTTAAAGTTAAGAAATTGAAGTAAAATGCTAGTAATTTAGATACATTAGATAAAAGGAAAACAGATAGTGGTATTGTAGAAGGAAGAACATATACAAAAGATATTAAAGGAATATTTAAACTAAAGAGACGCTAGGATACAAGATGTGAAATACATCCAGCATTTGAGATAAACAGAGAAATATATGTAGAAGAAAGAAACGGCACACATCAAATATCAGATGAAATGACAGTAGCACTGATAAAATGGATATATATTAAGAGTAAAGTTGATGGAATCTCATCACATGTTATTAGGTCTCAAAGACAACATCATCAGTGATAAGAAAAGAACAGATGAGTACGACCTAGATACTTTTAGAAAACAACAAAATAAAATATGTACTTGATTATTATGAATTAACAAACAAAGTTACAAGTATTGAGATAGACAATTTATACTTGATTTAAAAGATGACAAAAGAAAAATTGTTTTAAAAGAAGAATCATGAACTTAGAGCACTAATTTGGGATCTCAAAACGTATAATTGAAAACAGAAATAGGTAAGACAGGTGAAATTTTTAATGATAAAATCAAAAGAAATTATATGGTATTAGAGAAAAGATATGATAATAAAAGTATAAGATATATTTTGATAAAATGAAATTTTAACAAATTCTTAAGTAGGGAAAAGCATGAATAAAAAGATATTATGATGAAGATTATGTTAGAGATAGAGAGAGAAGAGAAAAGAGAATAGAAATAGAAAAACTAGAGTTGAATAGATGATTTAAAAATGATACCATTACAAAAATATGTTTTAAAGTATTAATAATTGTTGCAGTATAATAAGTTTAGGTGATTACAAACATTATCAAGAATAAACTAGCAAGAATACAGAAGGAATCGAAAGTAGTACTGAAAACAAATGAACTTAGAGATACATCTTCATAGTGAAATGTCTCAAAATACTGAGCTTATAGAAAATGGAAAGAAAACAAAAGGAATTAGAAACTCATACTGGAGCCTGGAAGAAGTGATATTGCAGATGATAAGAAAAGAAATAGCAGAAAAATAAAAATGATTAGTATCTTTAAAAGGTGATGGAATAGAATCCTGTATTAAAGATCGGTGATGATAAGAAAAGTTAGAGTAGAAGCTCTTCCAATTGTAGTACATGATACAGATATAATAGAAAATGAATATATTAAGAAATGCTAAAAGAGGCAATATCAGTAAACGATCAAGAATAATTGCTACAAACTCCCATAAGTTGTATGTTTTGTTATTAAGACAAATGATGAAAAATAGGTGACCATATGTTATAAGAGCAACAGAAATAGTCGCAAGTATTGAAGACAGTTTTAGACATTCCAGAGTGAATTTTAAAAAATACAGAAAGCCCGGAATAGAGAACTCAAAAACAACTAATATATATATCCCTAAATATAACGTGTATAAGATGAATATAGAAAATGGATAAAAAGACAACACTAACAGAGTGGTGGTAACAGGTGGAAAACATGAATAAAATGCTATGATGATGGATTAGGAAGAAAAAGAATAAAAGTAAAGGAAACTAAGATTAAAATATAGTAGTAGATTAAACAGAAATGATTTAAAAGAAAAATAAAAAAGATAAATATTATAAAATATATTATATGTTTTAGTTACTATGGACAGTATCGATAATATTGATTACACCAAGTAAGAACAGTTGAAAACACTGATTTAAAGCAACAAAATTGTTAAAAGATACAGAAACAAATCAGAAATATTAAAAGAAAGACAAAATAAAGAATATACAAAAATATTGAGTCAAGAAAGAAGGATTGCAAAGTCGGAGATTGCAGGAGAAAGTTCCAGAAGACAGAAAAGAATTAGAAGAAACAAAATGAAACTTCGAATGTAAGGAGGAACAGGAGAAGGAATAGTAATAAAGACAACTACATTTGTTAGCCTGCAAATGATATATTAACACTTGTAAATCGGCTTTATAATATCAGGAGCAGAAGCAATAGAAATAAATGATAATAGATATAATAATAATACAGATATTGTTTCTGTAACAGTAAAGAAATTTGAAGGTTCAAAAAGAATAGTAAAGTCCATATGTAACAAAAAGCTATAGGTCAAAGAAAATTTAGAAAGTTCAACAATTATTACAACGGATATACTAATCAGATGTTTGCAAATCGGAAAAGTGTTGAATATAAGCTATGGATAATATAAAATAGGAAAAATGATGAAGAGGTGAATTTAATATGCAAGATAAAAAGTCAGCAAATTACAAGAATGATAGTAAAGATTTTACAGAATTCCTTTAAATTATATAACGAGAAGATTAAAAGTGTTATTAACCAAGGTTTGTTGAAGCCAGGAACAAAACTATGGCACATAGGATGAAAAAGAAGAATAGAAAAGATTGCACAAGATAACAAACATGGAAATATCCTGTGATACATCTATGTAACACTCTCAGATATAGATGTTTGATTAAAGCGAGAAAACAGGATATTTATGTTTTACAATATTATTTATAGGAGTAGTACTGTCGGGCATTAATAGAAGAAGTCTTCCATCAATACCATCTACATATTCAACGTATGTAATCTGTTGCAATTTCTTCTGCACATAGATGTCAGATACATTTGGAGCAATTGCCCAAAATAAAAGGGCGTTTGATTTAAAGTTTTATATCAGGATTTTTGGAAATGCTCTTCTAACTATGATAGTCAGTATTTGGGACAAATTAAAATCTTGACATGTATACATAGCAAAGTAGTAGTAGTCGTGTATGAGACTGTTTAGCCAATTTGTCAATGCCAGTGAAGGTGTATTATATTGATAAATTGTATAACATAAAATGAAACAGGTAAAGAATAGCTTTTAATTTAACTCTTCTAAAAACATGAAAAATATGTTAAAATTATTTGACTGACAAATGTAATAATATTTAAACAGTAAAATTTGGGTTAAAATGGAGGCAGTCTTTGGCAATTGCGATATAATTGTTGAGCTGATATGTTATTCCAAAGTAAGCTTAGTATAGGAAAAATTGACAATTCAAATCACATACAACTTATAGTTGCATCACATAAAGAATGTGATCGAGAGGCTAAAGGGAATTTGTTAGGGTTTGATGAAAATCTTTTATTTCAATTTTTAAGCAGTAGTAGACGAAGCTGAAAAATTTCAAAATTAAAAATCAATTCTAGCATATGTTTCACCTCGCAATAAAAACTTCAGATATTACAAAAACAAGCACAAAAACAGTAAATAATAAAGAACAAAGAGTTACAGAAAAATGATGTTATAAGTACAATACTAGAAATAGGAAAATCTGATGTAGACAGATCAGGATACAATTATTGATATAATACCAGATATATTTGAATTAGATTCAGGCGAGATGGTAAAAGAGCCTATAGGCAGAAAAGTTCAAAGATTACATTATATGCTCAAGCAATAACTACATAAAAATTATATATTAGTGAACTTAAAAAGTGTATTTTGAAAAAGCAGGATTAAAGTATTGATGGATATTCACCAAAAATACTTGCTGAAAAAGATTTTTACTCAGAAGAAAGAGAAAAAAGAAGATCTTTTAATCAATGGACATGGGTTAGAAAAACAGAGTGGGATTATTTATTAAAGGAAACATTTATATATGCAGACACATTTGATATCAGGAAATGATATTACAACAGATATAGAATATATTATTATAGATATTCAGAAGCAGAAAAATTAAAAACATCATATAATGTTGCATTAAAGAATATGTTAAAAATGATAACATATCACTTTCAACAGTTGTTACAAGATCCTAATAAAAGGATTATCAAAACCTTCAGACATATCTGGGAGTAATACAGGAAGACTTACAGATACTAGAGAAGAGATATTATAAAATTAAGAGAAATAGGTTTAGATAGATACATTACAATAATAGTTGGACAAAACATTAGAAAAATTGATAAACAGACGTATTAATTTCAAAATAGTAACAGGGTATGGATGTCAGAAAAGCAACAATAAAAATATAATAAAAATTAGATGAAAAATTATAAAGATGCGTATTCAATAATTAAATATTTTGCATCAAAGCCTTTTTGCAAAAAGTATTGCAAGTAATGTTGGAGCAGAAGAAGAAAAAGGCGTTTAAAAGAATAATGAATAAAAATTAAAGAATTTTTCATACATATCCATACATAAACAAATAATTTGATATAATATAATTATATGATGATATAACTATACATAAGAAAAACTGAGACGGATATATTAATTTATGAAAAATGACAAAATAACAAAAATACTTAAGGGGGAAAAAGAATGTATATAGGAAAATAGTCAGAGAAATAGTTGAAAGAGAACAATTTGAAGAAGCCATAATTAAAGTAATAGTGTATGAGGAACAACTCTATAAATCAGAATGATTGAAGCAGGAATTAAAAATGTAGAGTTTATGAATATTAATACAGATAGACAAATATTATCAAAAATCAAATGCAGAAGTTAAAACTTCAAATTGGTGAACAATTAACATAGAGGACTTGGAGCTGGTGGAAGTGCTGAAATAGAGTGAAAAAGCAGAAGAAAGTAGAGAAGAAATAGAAAAAGTATTAGAAGGTACATGGTTTTCATTACAGCAGGAATGGGTAGGAACAGGTACAGCAGTACCTGTAGCAGAAATAGCTAAATCTAAAAATATATTAACAATAGCAATAGTTACAAAAACCATTTACATTTGAAGGAAGAAAGAAAGCATCATAGGCTGAAAAAGGATTAGAAAAATTAAAATCAAATGTAGACTCACTTATAGTAGTACCAAATGATAAATTATTACAAATTATAGACAGAAAAACATCAATGAAAGATGCATTTATGATAGCAGATGATATTTTAAGACAAGGTATCAAGGCATATCAGACTTACTTATTATATCAGGAGAAGTTACACACTGACTTTGCAGACTTAAGAAATGCAATGAAAGATAAGGGATAGCACATTTAGGTGTTGGTAGAGCAAGTGGTGAAAATAGAGTAGAAGATGCGAAGAAAACTTGCACCAAAGTCCATTATTAGAAACCACCATAGATGGAGCAACATCAGTAATATACACGTTACAGGTGATAACATTAACATTACATGAATTTGATACAGCATCACAAATTAACTGCAGCGCAGATCCAGATGCAACAATAATAATGGGTAGAGTAATTGATGAACAGCAGGTGAAGATGTTATAGCAGCACTGCTAAGCAGGGTTTGAAGGAGAAAGAAAAGTTGCAAAACAAGAAACAGAAATCAGAGAACAAACACAAGCCACACCATTTTATGAAAGATTAAATACAAGACAAGAATCACATCATCATCAGATGAACCTCGTATACTTTCAGATTGGTTAAGAAAAATGGAGGAAGTTTCTTTAAGTTTAAATAATAAGCTTAAATATTACTGAATAAGAAAAGATATAAATGGTATAAATAACACGACTAAATTATGATATACTATGTATATCTTTTATTTTGTATATAGATATAAAAATATAGTTAGAAAAATATAAATGAAAACATAAATATATAAAACAATTAAAATTTGAGGGAAATCTTTGGAAGAAATATTAAAATAGAAAATTTAGTAGTAGAAGTAGAAGGAAAGAATATTAAATGAAGTTAACCTACTGTAAGAAAAGGGAAACACATGTACTTATGGGTAAAATGGTACAGGAAAATCAACATTATCGTATACAATAATGGACACCCAGATTATGAATATAGACGAAAAGATATTTTTGCAGGAAAGATATCACAGATATGGAAACATATGAAAGAGTTAAGACTACGGAATATTTTTGTCCTTCCAAAACCCAGAAGAAATAGCAGGAATACAACAGATTTTTAAGATTTGCAAAACAAAAATTTCTGATGAAAAATTTCAAGTATGAATTTTGGTATTAAGAGTTGCAAAAGAAATAGAAAACTTAAATATGAAAAAGATATGCAATGAAAGATATTTGAATGTAGGATTTTCAGGTGAGAAAGAAGAAAATGAACATTACAGTTACATATCTCCAAAACTGCAATGCTTGATGAAGTAGATTCAGGTCTTGATGTTGGATGCAACAAAAGATGCTGAAAAATGCAGTAATGAGATATTTTGACAAAGATAAAGTTATAATAATGATTTCACACCATTTAGAAATGGTACATAGAGTAAAACCAGATTTTGTGTTACTATATTATCAAATGGAAAATAGAAAGAATAGGGATGATATACTTTTAATAGAAGAAATCAAAAAATGGATATGGAAAAATAATATTAGATGATAGAAAAATAAATTATAAGAACATAGAAGATTAAGATGGGAAAAATGAAAAAGAAGACAATATAGAAGAATTAGATAGAGGAATATATGATATTATAGAAGATGTAGAAATATCTCAAAAACTTGATAAAGGATTAACAGAAGAAATAGTAAGAGAAATTCAAAAGATGAACCAGAATGGATAGTTAGAGATAAGATTAAGAGACTTAAAAAATATAATGAAAACAAAATCCAATTGGGGATCCCGAACTAGATACACTTTATATATGATGATATGTTATATATAAAGGCTCTGATGCAAAAAAGAAGCATCATCGGGATAATGTTCCAGAAGGTATATACATTTGAAAGACTTCGAAACCATGCAGAAAAAGAAATATTTAGCAGGTGGCGAAAAGTTTGACTCGCAAGAAGTATATCATAATGTAAAAAGAAATACTAACATCACAAGGTGTGATATATATGGATATGTCTGAAGCAGTTAAAAATATCCAGAACTTTGTAAGAAAAATATTTTACAAAGGCAATAGATGAAAATCTATCACATATACAGCACTCATCTTGCAGTATGGTCACGGAGATCATTTGTATCATGTGCCTAAAAGGAGCAACTTTAGAAATACCAATACAATCATATTACAGATTAAAACGCAGGTGCAGGCAACTTGAACATACATTAATAGTTGCAGATGATGATGCAAGCATATCATATAGAAGGGTGCTCAGCACCTAAATATAATCGTTGTAAACTTACATGCAGGAAGTGTTGAAATATTTTGCAGGAAAAATGCAAAAAGTTAGATTTTCTACAATAGAAAACTGGTCTAAAAATATGTGTAATTTAAATACTAAAAGAGCAATAGTTGAAGAAATGGGAAAATAGAATGGATATCCGGATCATTTGACTCAAAAAGTATCAATGCTATATCCAACATCTGTACTTAGTAGGGAAAAATGCACAGTGAATTACAGGAATAACATTTGCAGGAAGTGACCAATATATAGATAATGGGTGCAACATACATTTAGCAGAAAAATACATTTTCAGCAGTTACAACAAAAGCAATAACAAAAGGAAATGGTATAAGTGTTACAAGAAACTATGTATATATAGATGAAAAGGCAAAAGGCTCAAAATCAAACTTGATTGTGAAAGCTAATGCTTGATAAAAGCAGTTTCAGACACTATACCTACAATGACAGTTAAAACAGATGAGGCAGATTTAGGACATGAAGCAAAATAGGTAAAATTGGTGATGAACAAATATTTTATCTTATGAGTAGAGGACTCTAGTGAAGATGAAGTAGCCATGATAGTAAGAGGATCGGCAGAACCAATATCAAAAAGAACTACCGATAGAATATGCAGTTGAAATGAATAATTTGATAGGATTAGAAACTGAAGCGAATCAAAATGGATAATGAAAAATATATTTAAATAGGATGGAAGACTTGGAATCACATAAATATTAATGAAAAGGTGATGACAGTCTGCATATATACACTAAAGAAAATGAAGAGATTATAGGAAGTATAAAATGATAGGATAAGAAAATACCAAATCCTGGAAATTATACAAGAAAAGATCAAGAAAATGAAAATAATAGTATAAACAATGTGTATGATATAGAAAAATAGAAGAAGCAGAAGAAACAGAAAAAAGAAAAAGAAAAATTTAAAACAAGAAAATTCAGAAGAAATATTAAATAATGGAAAAATACAGAACATAAAAAGAAGATATGTTTATGGAAAAGATTTAATTCAAGAATATGGAAAAGATTATTTCTTAGATGATGAAGAAATTAATAATATAATCTACAAAATGCTAATATAGTAAAAATGAAAATATTGAATCATAAATATATTAAAAACTTAAATGATATACAAATATCTGAAGATAAAAGAAGAAAAAGATATAGATATTAAAAACATGAGGATATTATTATCAAATACTAGAATAACATTAGAAAAATATATATCTGCTAAATATGTTTTAAATATATGGAAGAAGTTGAAAATACATATAGGGATAATAATATAATAATAAGAGCAGAAGAAGGCTCAGAGTTTGAAGTAGTAATTATATTTAATGAAAAATAAGAAGAATTTTGTGCTTGATAGTATATATGTTGAGGCAGAAAAATGCTAAAGGTAAACTACTATATATATTTCTTAGGAAGTGGAAATCAGATTATAAAAACATGTGACAAGAGTTGATGAAAAGCAAAAAGTAAATAAACCGGAATATATTTACTTCGGAAAAAGATAAAAAGCTAGACTTCTATACTATGCAGATCATATAGGAAAAGAATCAATAACATCTTGCATATAGAAGGGTACTTTTGAAAAATGCATATAAGGATTTTAGAGGTATTATAAATTTTTAGAAAAAGGAACTCCAGAATCTGATGGTAGAGAAAGAGAAAATGTATTGATTATTATCAAAAGAAGCAAAAACTAAAAATCATCACCAATACTATTATGTGCAGAAGAAAATGTAAATGGAAAACCATGCCGCATCAATAGGAAAGATTGATGAAAAAGAAACTATTTTATCTTCAAACAAGAGGATATAGTAAGGAAGAAGGAAAAGAGAAGTTGTACTTTCTAGAAATTGTACCACTAATATTTGAAAATGAAGAATATTTAGAAGAGAAATACAAGAAAGTATATATTTAAACTTTAAGAAAAAATATATGAAAAATATTGTAAAAAGTTTACAAGAAATTTAAAAATTATATAAATATAAATTAAGAGAAGGAGAAAAATGTTAACAGTAACAGGAGTAAGTTTAAGATTTTGGAGCAAGAGTACTTTTTGATGATGTTAATTTAAAATTTGAAAAAGGAAATTGTTATGGAGTTATTGGCAAATGGTGCAGGTAAATCAACATTTTAAAGATATTATCTCGGAGAAACTAGAAGCAAATAAGGGAGAAGTATCTATAACTAAAGGTGAAAGAATATCAGTACTTGGACAAGATCACTATGCATATGAAGACTATAGGATAATAGATGTGTGTAATAATGGGAATACTGAACTTTACCAAATAATGCAAGAAAAAGATGAAAATATATTCAAAACCAGAATTTATAGAAAAAGATGGGAATGATAGCGGCAAAACTTGAAGAAAGATTTGCAGAACTTGATCGGTTGGAATGCAGAAACAGATGCAATAAAAATGCTTGTAGAACTTGGAATAAATGAAAATAAATTATATCGAAATATGTCAGATTTAGAAGGAAAGATAAGGTTAAAGTACTTTTAGCAAAAGCATTATTTCGGAAATCCAGATGTACTTCTATTAGACGAGCCTACAAACGATCTTGACATTAGAGCAATAGAATGGTTACAAGATTTCTTAATTGACTATGAAAAATACTGTTATAGTAGTATCACATGATAGATATTTCTTAAAACACAGTTTGTACAAATATTGTGGATGTAGATTATGGTAAAATAAAAAAATATATCCAGGAAATTATGATTTCTGGTATCAATCAAACCAACTTATTCAAAAACAAATGAAAGAATCAAATAAGAAGAAAGAAGAAAAGATAAAAGAATTAAAAAGATTTTTATCGCAAGATTTGGTGCATCACAAAGATCAAAACAAGCAACATCTAGAAAGAAAACATTAGAAAAAATACAATTAGATGAAATAGTAGCATCAAATAGAAGATATCCATATATTGATTTTTTTCAAAAGAAAGACAAGTAGGTAAAGAAGTATTGAAAAGTTAGCCATATTTGGAAAAGAAAAATGGAGAAGCAAGTATAAGAGATTTAACATTTTGATATAAAAGTTGGAGATAAAGGTCTTAGTACTTGCAGAAAATGAAAATAAAATAACAACACTTTTTAATATTTTAGCAAAAGAAGTAGAACCTGATAAAGGTTATGTAGAATATGGACAAACAATAACAACATCATATTTACCAAAAGATAATAATGAATATTTTTAAAGATAAAAGATGAAAAACTTGGTAGATTGGCTTTAGAAAATATTCAAAAGATCCAGATGAAACATATTTAAGAGGTTTTTAGGAAGAATGTTATTTTCAGGAGAAGGCTACTAAAAAGGCAAATGTATTATCAGGTGGAGAAAAGGTTAGATGTATGTTATCAAGACTTATGCTTTCGGTGCAAATGTAATTATACTAGATGAGCCAACAAACCACTTTAGATATGGAAAGTATAACAGCATTAAATAATGCCCTTATAAAATTTGATGGGTTATAATATTTACATCACATGACCATGAGCTTGCAGAAACAGTAGCAAACAAGATTATAGATATAACTAGGTGATAAGGTTATAATAGAGAATGTGGATATAATGAATATATAGAATCAAAGGAAAAATAGGAGATAAATAATGAAAGTAGCAGTAATATATTGAGTGCAACAGGAAATACAAAGATAATGGCAGAAGTCAATAGCAGAAGGAGTAAATGAAAAAGGTGGACATGCAGAGATTATTTCTATGTATCTGATTTTGAAGGAAATATAGAAAGATTATGATTTAGTAGCATTAGGATGTCCAGCAATGGGAGCAGAAGAGCTAGAAGAATATGAATTTAGACCATTTTTGATGCTGAAAAAGGAAAAAAATTAAAAGAAACAAATGTAGTACTTTTGGTTCATATGATTGGGAAATGGTGAATGGATGGATTCATGGAAAGAAAGAATGCATTGAAAATGGAATAAATGTTACTAAAACATATATTGTAAAACAATACACCATGAACAAGAACAAATAGAAGAATTAAAACAACTTATAATAGAATACTATAGTATACACTATATATTTGTTTTAGTGTATTAATTATTTGTTAAATATGAAAATCGTGATATATATGAAAAATAATATATTTATTTTTAAAAATTTAGAATAAAAGGAGTTGAGAAAAATGTTGAACGTAATTATTAGACACACTATTTTCTATTTTGGTATTTTTCCAAATAAAAATGCATTAGAAGAAGAAAAAGGGCTACAAAATAATAGCAGGTATATCATTTTTGCTATTTTCAATTAATTGAATATAAATAAAGATCCAATTATAGTATTACTACTTATGACATGTATATGGATAAAAGAATATTATATTAGAGATACATATATATACATGAAAGGACAATTATTGATGATATATGTTACATGTTTAATTTATTTAGCAAATTTTCATTTCTTTTTAAAAATATGATATATGGAATGTTTGGAATCTAATAAATAAATAATAGGAGGATCAATATGAAAGATTATTCAATGTTAATATTAATATACATTATTTTTGGAACCGTAGTTCCAATGATAATAGGAATCTCAGCAGTATATAGCAAAATGTGGATACCTGCAGTTAGATTAGTATTTTACTTGTTATTAACTCGGTGAAGTATATTCTAATGGTATATTATTCTACGACAACGTACTCAATTTAAATTTCTGGGTATTTATTTTATTAGTTATAAACCGCAAAATAAATGCTTGATGTCAAGTGGAAGCTTGACAATTAGTGCATTGTTTAGAAAAATGATGATTGTTTTAATGATAACATTTTTGTGATGGGGCAATTTTAATTATCACCCATTAATGGATTTGTTTATGACAAGCTTTTAGGCTTGTCCTTTTTGATTTTTAAAATATGGATAATATGTTAAATTAAATAAAAAGAGGTAAAAAGGGATATAATTTAAACAAGATAAGAAAAGATTTTAAACAATTGAAGATGGAAATATATTTAGATACTGCAAGAACAGCATTAAAAACCAAAAAGTTGTTATAGATGCTATAGATGAATACCATAATAAGTTTTAACTGGAAATTCTAGTAAAAATGAGTATATGGATGACAAAAGTAGTGAAAATAGAAGAAATCTAGAAGGGTAATTTCAACATATCGGCAGAATATAATGAAATAATATTTACAAAACTCAGCAACAGAGAGTTTAAATACTGTATATTTGGAATTGAATATAGTTTAAAGAAAATGATGAAATATTATTACAGTATATTGAATATCGTGCAAATATTGTACCATATCAAATTATAGCAAAATAGTCATTCAAAAATTAAATATGTATATTTAGAAGAAGATTATGGGTTTAATTATAAAGAGTTTGAAAGAAAAATAACAAAGAAAAACTAAAATTGTTGGATAACAATGCAAAGTAATGTTACTAGTGAGGAAATAGATATTGAGAAAAATATGTAATATTTTAAAAATAGGTCAGAAAAATTAGGTATTGATATACCATATCTAATAATAGATGGCGTCACAAGCAATAACACATAAAAGATAAATCTTAAAAAAATTAAAAGAAATATTTTGCATTTGTATTTTCAGGACATAAACTATAAGGGACCACAAGGTATAGGGTATTATATCTAAAAAGAGAAAAATAGGAGAAGTAAATCCAAGAAACTATGGTGGAGATATGATTGAATATGTTTTAGAAGATAATGTAAACTAAAAGAAGGTTTTGAAAAATTTTGAAGTGGTACATTAAATATATCTGGGAATTTATGGATTAGCTAAAAGCTATAATATATATAGAAAAATAGGGATCAGAGAATATTGAAAAACATCTAAAAGATCTCAATAAAATATACTATAGAAAAATTAAAAAGAAGTAAGAAATATAATAATATATGCTAATAAAAATACTTGCAGTATAGTTACATTTAGATAAAAGGAATACATTCACATGATATAATAACAATGTTGAATTCAGAAAAATATCAGTAAGAGCAGGTCATCACAGTGCAATGCCATACATAAATATATTGATGAAGTATCAACATTAAGATTAAGTTTTGGAATGTATACAACTAAAAGAGAAAATAGACTATACAATATCTAAAATAATAGAAATAGGAGAAATGTTTAATTGGAATTAAGTAAAGAAGAGTGATGAAATGTATAAGAATATAATTATAGAAAATACAAGAGATAAAACACATAAAAAGAGATAGAAGGAATAGAAAGAGGGATAAATCCAA
>BNJU01005553.1_pt1 | contig 66727 bp, 80 predicted proteins | sample 8539281 | NCBI WGS metagenome assembly BNJU01 (sample SAMD00202456, study PRJDB9452) | human saliva metagenome | isolation source: human saliva | place: Japan
AAAATGGAGGTTATCGGTGTTTTTTTTGATGTATTTGAGCGAAATATTGGTGACAAGCTCCCTATTTTCCTGCTCACTTTAGCTTTTCTTCCTGATTTTGCTTTGGGCATCGCATTTCTCAAAAGCTGGGTCAGCTCGAACTCATCATGGCTTTCACTTTTGGCTTCAATCCAGGTCTCCGTCTCAATACGCTTCCTGCATTTTAATATCACCGGCACAATACGTTATAAATCCAAGCGATAAAAAATAATCCCATAATCAGAATGAAAATCCCTGCCCATTGAAATCTCGAAAGGAGAGAGTAAAAGAAACAAGAGATGGGCCAAAAATTAGTTACCAAAATCCTACCACCACCGCCCCATAAGTCCCTATGGTTTTCATTGTTTCCTCACTTTCCGATAATGTATTCTATTTCACGATGATGCTGTTGTTTGTTTTAATTTTTCAGTACAGTCCGCTAACCGCAACAACTGCTTCTCATTACACTAATTCTGACTGTTTTAAATATTATCTGTTTGCTTTAGCAGAAAACGCCAAGGCAGGAAGCAATCACCATATCCATGTCGTGGTAACATGCTCTCCCCAAGCGGCGCCGAAAAGTGCCTTCTCTTGCTTTTCAAGATGAAGCCTTTATGCTACTGATGCAGCACTGATTCTTTCATCATTTACCGGATAGCCGGTTGCTCTCCTTCTTCACTCGCACTGTATTCCTTGGAAAATGATGGTGGAACCGGAATATCTTTTCATGAAGTCCTTTTCGAAGGTAAACCACTTATGCTCAATAATGCGGGTATAGGAGCTTTCTTCGTCCGGTGTAATTCACCAGCATTTTCCCTGATAATTCTCTATGGGAAGCTCTTCTACTGCAATCCTTCCCATATTCCAACTCTCCCAAGAATACTCGCCCAAAGAAACGTCATGGGACCGGTAAATACAATTTTCTCGCCAACTTTTCCATCACATTTCCCTATGCTCAAAAGTTTTGAGACAGTTCACGGGATATCGGCAAGTATTTTCCCACCAACTTGGTATAGCCGCCTTGGAATTCCTGGTACCAGGGCATTAAAAAATAGTTATTATCATAGGTCAGGCGCGCCAGGTCTTTTTTGATAATGGAAACTGGAAGATCCTTACAATCCCTGCCCTGCTTTTGGTGCCTGTAGCCCTTAATCCAATTTCTCATAGATTTCTCACCTACCAGAAATGGCCTACTCTTCCAGATTCTTGGGCTCCTTTAATCACTGACCTTCCACTCTTCCTCAATTTTCTCCTTGTACTCTCAGGACAGGGTGGCCTTTATCAGGTGGTATACATGAGGGGGTGTTTCCTCCCTTGCTGTTGTGGCCAATGGGGGCATTGGTAAAGCAGTTAAATTCAAAGCAGGAATTCATGTGCCCAAACCTCTTCATTGTTGGTGGCATGGAAAATGTATGGAGCGCAAGCGGTGATGAACCATAGTGCCATTCTTCTCGTAGCTGTGACATTTCCCGATATAACAGTTCCTTTGGTCAATGACCAAGCTTTTCCCCGTTCCTTTTGCCTCTCTTGCAAAAATAGCGCCAAAGTCCCGCACCCTACTACACCAGATGTCAAACTCTGCCATCTATTCCTCCAATCTTGTCTCCCGGCCATTACACTGCCCTATTTGCAAAAGCTTTGGAAGACGATAAGAAAAACAAATCGCTAAGCAAAAACAAAGCGCTAAAAGAATCTTTCTTCAGGAACGCCTAAAAATAAGCTCAGAAAACTCACGGAAGACTTAAGCATTCTCGCAAAAGAAATGCACCAAGAAAAGGAGGGCGCGTGCTCCTCCAATCCTAAGGTTCTATGCAACAATTTTTCCAGTACCTGCATTTCCTCTTCATGAGAAAATACAGTACCTTCCCCTCAAAATTCTCCAGAACTTTTAACTGTGATGCTCCTCTGCACTAATACTGCGCACCTGAGCTCTCTCATCCTCTGGTGGGAAGCTGATGTAATTAATCCTTTCTCCAATCTTTTTTTGAGGCAAGGGGTTGGGAGATCAGATCACCGAGCCTCTCCCAAGTCCTTTACCCGGCCTCCTTTTCTCCCACAACACCATCATGGCAATATACTGGGTACTAGGTTGATCCAATGGATTACAAAAACGGCTTATATTTCTTGTTGCTCCTTGGCATATGAGAAACAAAACTGGTTTTCAGTCTCAAACTTAAGTCGTGATCACGCTTTTCATTATGGTCCTTTTCGTTGATATAACACTGCTGCAAGTCCTGCCACTACCGTCGGAAGCTGCTGTTGCCTGTGACGGATAGCCTGGTTCGTCTGGGTAATGCCGGGGTGTGGTCAGTGCTTTTCCCACAATGCTGTCACTGCCGTCTAGATTCTACCAGTTCAGAAACCTGATTGTCCGGCATGCCCGATAGCCGCAATCAAGCGCTACCTTCAGCTCTTTCCTCTCAGTTTCATTCTCTACCACAATGCCGGTTAAGCCGGAAGCATCACTTTCCAATGTTTTACTGTGAGATTCGTGTCCATTTGGCGGAAACCAGGCGATCCGCCCGCCTTGTCCGCTCAAATTCGTCTCAACTTCACCAGAATCACATAAACCTTCTCCGCAATCGGAAAGGTGGCATCCTCTACTGCTGTGTTCCGCCTCGTTTACCGCCCACCACTGCGCCCACGATACCGAACATTCGTCTGGTTGCACAATGAGAAGTACCTTTGCAGCTCCTCTTCCACCTTTTCTACCCAAGGCTTCCTGTTCTTTGCTTGCCGTGTAAGGCTGACTTTCCTTCATAACTCTTACTTGTGTAGTTTTTTACTTCAGCAGACTGCCTTGTCTTCGATTCCCTCAACCTTCTCAAAACAAACTCCGCCTAGGTTTCGCCCTGATTACTGAGTTTGTAGCAAATTCAAAAACCAATCTGGATAGCCGGATAGTTTTCAGGCCGGAGTGTTGATAATTTAGCCGCCGTAAAGCCTGCTCTAAAACAATACGCTTTCGGCTCTGATGCGTAATAGCCGCCAGATAATCGCTGTTCCCGCTCCTACAATGATAATATCACCGTTGTTTTCTTTTCCTTTCTAAATCCGCTATTCTAAGTTATATACTTTCTGTAGCGCTAGTAATTATAACTCTAATGTTCTATGGTTCTACATTCTATAGTTCTAATGCTCTATAGCTCTATAACTCCTATAGCACTGCTTCTCTATAATTCTTCTTTCAAAATGATAAGCTATTCTGTGATTTTTATACAAAGAAAAGGGCGTTACCAGTCACCCTCTTCTTTCCTTATAGAGAGATATATCTTATATTGACTTCTCATCTTCCTAAAGAATGAGCTGCTCATGTAGCTAACTAATTGCTGAATTACTTTAAAAGATCTAAACCTGATCCTTTGAATAAATTGTATTCTGCTTATACACCTGACCATCATAAATACGATTAAGGTTGGAATAGCACGATGAAGTCCTGCTCTTCATCGGCATTAACACATATGCCTTGAGCCTGTGCCTCCGCGCTGCAATCTCTCCGATGATTGGAAAGCATCTTCAAAATTCACAGTCTTGAAAATCCCTATTACCGGCTCATGCTTTGTGGTACCTTCTCTTCAAACTTTCTGCTGCGGTATATTTGGTGCTGACATATTCTTTTCACTCCTTGAGTGTTTATAAAGCGTTATTGATTTTCTTTGGGTTCGATTGTACGCAACGGGTAAATAGGTTGTCAGAGTTCTCATTTCTAAAGAGTTTATAAGCCACAAGATAATGCTCTATGTAGCAGTAAATTTGTAAGTCTGCATTATTGCTTGCTTTTGTTTTGTGGCATTCCCTTTCAGCACAGTCATTACCCAGCATATAAATTTCTTGCTGTAAAAGCAGGGGAATGTCGTCTACCGCCAGGTCCTGTAATCTTGAGGTGAATTTTTCGACCTCCAAGATTTCCACTCATCTCTGTGAGTTGAAACAAAATCTTCACTTCAAACTTGCCAGCATTATTTTCACTTGCCTCTGTTAAATCTCTTCATGAATAACCATATAACATGAAGTTCAAAATCAACTTATAACCTTTTGATGTAATATTGAAAACCTTTTTTTCTCCACTCCTTTGCAAATATTCTTGAATCATACTGTAAGCCCTTTCGAAGAAAAGGGAGGTATAGCTTCTGTCTTTCCTTCCAATCCGATAAGTCCATGTTTCTGGCACCTGGCCTCAACCAACGCTTAGAACAATTCTTTCCGGATCAGTTTCTCTCTGCTCTTCGAAAAAGGGCTTCCTCTCCCCTCTTCTCTATGCTTTCTTTGAAAATCCTCCATGGCTTCTCAGGTCCGGGTCGTCAACGCCATACATAGAACTTACTCATATCGCTGCGGGCGGCGGTGAGCATTTTCTTCCAGATATTGCGTACCAATAGCGATGATCATTGATGTGGTCGTATTCCCGCTTAAAGAAGATAAGGGTTCTCTATATTTCCTCGGTATAATGTCAACGGTTTTGCGGTTTCTCGAAGTCTTCGTTCAGTCTTTGTATTAAGAGATAAAGGCTTCTTTCCTTTAACATGATGACCTTTCCTCTTCGGAAGACTTTCTCTTCATAAAGGTTTAAACCGTTTCCATGTAGTATTCTTAAAAATCAATAGCTTTCCGGCTCAATGTTTTCCTGCTCCCTTTCTTCCGTTGTTCTTCTTCCACTTCCTCAGCCTTACTTTCTTTATTGCTACTTTCCTTTTCACTGCCTGATAAAAATTCGGATTCCATTCTTCAAACCCTTCCTCCTTTTGTCTACGCTCTATTCAGCTTTTACCCACTCTTACTCTTTATTCTTCTTTTTTCTAAAGAAGCGCTTATGCATCTCTTGAGAAACTTTAAGGAGAAAAAGAGGGACTGCCCTTGCCTCCCCATAAACTGCTATTCCTCAGTTCCCTCTGCCCGAATAACTTCGTAAGATCCATATCCTCATCTTGCTCGGAACAAAGGCCGACCTCAACTATGGGATCTTCCTTTTAAGCGTATTCCTTACGAAGCTGAATTTCCAAGTCTGCACCATAATTCAGGATGACTCTCTTTAAAGAGGCCTTGGCATTCTCCGGCCCTATCCGATCTTGTATCTCCGTTGTAGGCAAACCACTGCTCTTCTCAATCATCTTTTTTCTACCATAGGGTCCCAGGATTTCTCCTTCCTTGGAAATTCCGGAGTAAAACTGATATCAAACTCCGCATGCCAAGGGAGGAGCAATCTTGTTCTTCGTCTTCACCTTGTTGTTGCAGGCTCACTTCAAATCTCCATCTCCGGTCTTAATGCTTTCTCCCTTTCTAATATACACGAACAGAAGCATAAGACTTTAAGCGCGTCTATAACCGGTGGTGGTTTTCCGGATTACCAGACATCGCCGACCTTTTCTGTAGCTGGTTGATAAAGATAAAGAATACAGTTAGACTTGGCGATATGGCGTTAACTGCTGCAGTACCGACAAATGACCTGTAAACCCCATGGCTTGTCTCCCATCTCTCCGTCAATCTCCGCCTTGCCGTGCAATGCCGCCACGGGTTACAACGAAATGTCCCATAGCACCGGAACGAACCATGGTCTCTGCAATATCTAAGGCCTGCTCGGAATCCAACAGCGCTACGCGATTGTCAATGTCACGCAATAGCCTGCGCATAGCAGGGATCCGCTTGTCTCCGCATCAATAAAGCAGCAATTCCTCCACGCTTGTACTTCTGCCACACTGCGCCCGAAGGGCAAGTGAGAATAACTTACGGAAGTTCAGTTCCGTGAATTTCGATAACCCGCCCTCTTGCGGTATGCTCCCGCTCAGAGCCAGCCTCCTGAATAGGGAGCCAAATTGAACTTTCTGAAGATGTCCTTATTCACTCGAATCGCCAGCTTCTACGTACAGGCCTTTACCGATCCTTTTCAATCTTGCCAAGAGCCACGCCTCAACGCCTTTAACTTTTCACCCTATCTTCCAATGCTTCTGCAGGCGCTTCGCTTACTTTGTTGCCATGATTTTCTTCCGCTACTATTTTTCAACGTGATTTTTTTCTACCAGTTTCCGCTCCTTCGGACTACAGTTCTTTCCCGCTTTATTCCTTGTTTTTCGCTTGCCAGAAATTCTATCATAGAACATACGATTCACCAGCTATTCGTTTTCTGCTCCTCCGTTATAACTTCAAAACCATCAATCCCTATACTCCCATTCAGATAATCTTTTCTTAAATAAATCAGATCTGTTCCAGATGCCTGTTATCATAAACTTGTATTAGACTTTTAATAACTCTACAGGCTTTCTGTGAGACTTTCTATAATTCTATCCAATCCTTGTGGCATGTCCAACAGGCATGTCCCATCAGTTATGGTGCAAAGGGATTACTCCTGAAGTATCCTCTCTCTGCCACTTCTTCATATTGGAAGACCAGCCTGAATTATCCTTTGCCTAGCCGCAGCATTTTTCGCGCGGACAAGGCTTCCAAGGATAGCGTACCGAAGTCGTACTTTGACCTGCAGAGTATTCATACATACACTGCTTCTTAAACGGGCAGCTCGGCGATTCTGCCGCATTTAGGCTGTTGCCTCATGTATTCAAATCAGCGCCTCCATAGATGCTCAGATTGCGCTCTTTCCTTTTGACTCTGTTTTCTCCGTGTTAGCCGGTGATATTCGTATCTTTGTCCAAATACTGCCGGTTCACTGTTATGACTTAAAATGAGTCCATATCCTTTCCCCAATCATATTGCCAAATAGTTTCTCAGGTGGTGATTGAGATGACTGGTGAATGCCGGGTATGTATACTCCATGAGCTGAGTCCCTGTTCTTTCTAAAAATACTTTTCCAGACCGTCCATATTGCTTTGCCAAATCAGTAGAGCACTTTCAGAACAAGTTCTTGCTCACATCATTTTGCGGTAGCTGTTGATCTTGCCTGCGTTTTCTGTTGACCTGCATCATAGCCACTCTTTTTTTCCAACATGGCTTTGTTGTTTTCAAAAATGGCTTCAAGTAAGATTTTGCGCATTGCTTGAAGCTTCATTGGCGGATTTTTGCTGCCGCTGAAACGCCTTCTTCGTGCTGGTTTGGAAGCTGCACCAATCATGATTCACCTCTGCCAGGCTACTATCCATGTCCATTGCGTCGCTGCCACTGTTTCCTTCTTCTCCAACTGGCTAATCTGACTTTGCTAAAGGCCTTCGTCTACGGATCCAAGCAGTATCTCTTCTCATAAAGCGCTGTCAGTAACTTGCAGATGCTGAACCTTTCAAATACTTTACCGCTTCCTGTTGCAGGCGCACTCAGTACTTTTGGGCAAGGCATCCTGCTCCATGCTGGCCAGGGTGCTGGGTGCCTCTACCACCAGTCAGGATTTCTCTAAAATAATATTGTCATTCACATTGACTTCTCCTGCCTGCAGGCTGAGGCTTTGCTTAAAAACAGTCGGAGCTTAGAGCCACAGGGCAAAATGGATTTTATTTCATGCTAAATTTCTGCGAAGTCCTCTTTACTGGTTTAAACTTTTTCTATAACTTTTCTTATATAAAAGCACCTGCACCGATTATTTAGAGACTTCGTTTTAAAACACGCATAGATTTACACATTTTCACCTATCTTGGTCGGTAGTGTAAACCGTTCTTTTCGGCCTGATAATCCGAATATTATTCATAAAGCTTCCAAATCCGCCTGCTTTTGAAGGCTCATAAGTATCAGCAGCATTTTCGCGCTCAAATCACTCTGGCTTGGCAGCTTATAGCGCTCTGCCTTTGATAGGCCTGCTGTGCATTGGAAGCCTGTGCTCTGCCCTCTTTCGCCTCTCCTCTACTACTTTCGCTTCGATACCCAAACTCTATCGGACTGAATCTTCTCCTTTGCTGGAAATGCTTCTTGTCAGGTTCTGTGGTTGGCGCCTACCAGCCGAAGGTTTAGCTTTTCTTTCACGTCGAAGACTATAGATTATTCATGGCTATCTTGCTGTCTTCTTCCAGTTCGCGCAACTGCTCTGCAGGCAGTTACAGGCATCTCAGATATCACTTCAACAACCCAGGTTCACCCGTAAAAGCTCCCGTCAAATATTTCAAGGCGAGATTGTTCTTTGCCAAGGAAACCAGATTCGCCTGGTGCCGACTTGCTTAGCAGTTACTTTGTCAATTTGGGTGCTTTCAGTGATAGCTTTCTTTCTCTCGATTGCTTTCCTGTTACTTTTTCGCATCTGCTAAAGGCAGGCATCGATTTGGCACGACCTATGCTTTCTCTGCTGACGAAGACTGTCGACCTCAACGGTGTTGGCTCATCATTCTGAAGATCAGGCCCAATTTCTCCTGTCTGCACGTTTTGTGCAACGGTATCCGCGGAAAAGTTACTGCTGCTTTGATACTGCCATCTCCGCGGGCTTTCGCGCTGTTTCCAATCTTGCGGACATTGCATCGCCGACTGCTTTCCACTGGTTTCTGAGCATCACTACATTGTGACATTGTAGCTGCCACCTTGCCATCACTTTCTCGGAAGTTTCTCCAAAACTGTCTGTGGGGTTATTCATGCACCCAGGTCGATTTTACTCAAAATCGCATTGTCCCAGCTTCGCCCGCCTCTTCCGAACGCTTGCCCGTTCAAAGGAAGTCTACGTGATCCACGAAAACATTATCAGGCCCAGTGCCTCCCCAACGCACCTTACGGCAGGTGGTGAAATGACAGACTCGCTAAACGTCAACTATACTATGGATATCCTTTTTCTCATTTTCTTCTCCTTAAAATTCATATTCTCTAAGCATGGGCGGTTATAAACTTCAAATTACCTTTATACAGTACGGGGCTGGGTGGGACAATCTAGTACCATTGCGAAAAAAATAACAGTACTGTTGTTTTCGCTTGATATCGAAAGGACGGAACTTTCATCAGAAAAGTCATCTGGAACCTTTATAAATTTGCTTTATAGACAAGGCGACAGTGAATATCTCGCTGCTCAGTCGAAACGAGAATTATGAGGAGCATTTTAATTTAGCCCTGTACTGCAGAGGGAACGATTTGCTGACCCCTGCAGAAAGGTCTTCCCTACTATAACCGTCACTTTCCGACATTTCTTGGCAATCGACGATCTGTGAACTTTTGATTGTTCTCTGCTACCTTCCGAAAAAGAAAAGAAGTATTAGGTGTTGGAAGAACTTTCTTACTATGGGGCCCTGAACATCTATCACTTCTTATTATGAATAATCATGTAATACTACCGATGAGGCATAAAGAAAAGAGTAGAAACCACAAACACTACATTGAAGCAGACATCAAAACTTAAATTGTCTCAAAACCCATGGCCATGAGGCATGAAGAACTGTAGTCGGTGTCATCAAGATCGGTCCGAAATCTGGTGACTAGGACTCGGCTAATGCACCATCGAGCATTTTACTATCGTGGTTTGCCGTATCATAGAGGATACTAATTGATACAACGTTCCTATCAGCATCAAGAAGCCCAAAAGGAAGTCTCGCCAGGCCGCATCAAAACCACTTAGGGTGAGCCGATCAAAGAGATTGTGTGTGGTATGACCATGAGAGAGCAAGAAACAGGTGACTCAACGAACATGTCACCACAAGACCAGAAAAACATGGCCATGATGGACAGAAATAATCTACAAACCTCTTTCATGCGATCTACCAATTACTAACGTGTTTTCCTTAAATTTTTCAATCAATCAAAATAATCCTCACCTTGGTATTGCTGTTGGCTTCCTCCTGATGTAATTCTGCATGACAATCCGTAGCCAAATCTTTTGTCACTCTCTTTCAATGCCCGGCAGGAAGATGTGACGCATATTTTACATGGCAGACTTTCCAATGGGGGCTGCGCCCTGTGGGTGTCATTAAAACGGATAGCGCGACGCACTCAGTAGTATATGTTGATCGCCAGGGGTATTCACTACATCCACCTTCTGCCTTCACCGTCATTTTCATGGCGGTTTTCAAATGGGTATTTAAGGTTGGGCAATCTGAATGGGGCTAGCCTCTGCAGCCATGATGGATGCTGTAACATAATAAGGGAGTAGCATTTTCAGACTGAATAGAATACCAGTTAAACTGTTCTGCTTTTGCAGTAAAGAAAGCAGTTCCATTGCTCTTTTGTTGCAGCCTCTTGGCTCTGTCCCTGAATAATAATTCAATGATTGCTGTTACTGCTGTCTCTCCGCTTTCATACGCGGTATCACTGAGAACTAATGCTGATGACTTCTTGGGGCAGAGATTCAAAACTTCTTCCATACTTTTACCTTTTTCTTTGGTTTTCATGGGACGGATGCTAAGATAACCCGGTAGCGGCTTATGGTTGGTACTGCCTCCGTAAAAAGTGAACAGGGCGGAATAGCCGGCCATCGCCTATGTGGTCTGTATCCGTTGGCACTACCATCTCTTCAATTTCTCCATACCCTTTCTGCCTTCATGGAAAACCGGGTTTCTGATATGTGATTTCAATACTTCCTGTATCAATATCTCCTCGCTCAAATCCATAATTAGATTAGATAAACAGAAGTAGTGATTCTAAATACTGACTGTGTAAAACCGCTCTCTTTTATGTGTCTCGAAGCCCACAGTATGAATTGTTCGATAGGCATCCTGTAAGGGTCTTGCTTCTATAAGCTATCATGGCTGTTTTCCTTCCATTTATGGTCCAAGCGAAAAATTACCAATAGTTACAGCGGAAATCAAAGAAGCCACCTCTAAGACGATGGTAAATCCCAGGGTTTAGTATTTTAATTCCCTGTAAAATACAGGGAAAGCCTACACACGATTGGACATCCGAGAGACAGAGCTCCACCCACTCTTGGAGTCCAGTGCCCTTCCTAAAGGGCCCTTTGTCTCTCTCACATCGTCGTCCATGGCTTGAGCAGGCTTCCAGCGCTACAATGGGTTATCACCATCATTCCAAAATGGGCGGAAAGCTCCATGTTCAGGCTGTGTATAGCTTGCCGAATAGCCCCTAAGATAGCCAAGGAATGGAAGAGCCTACGATAAGAGGCCTTAAGATCGCAAAGGAAATAATCAGCATGGAATACGTTTACCATAATCATGGTACATACCACGCTGGATAGAGGCCACATGATGTTCTCACGCAAGAATCTGGACATGAATTTTCCAAATTAGTTCTGCATGGTTTTTTAGTGGGGCATTGCGCATCATACTCCTTGTATCCGACGCTGCAACATTGATGCTTAGTGTGATGGTGTCCTCTAGTTGCCTGTTCGTTCCAACTTCTCTGAAGAGCAGGCTACAGTAAAATCCGGCCAGCGTCAGTACCCTATTTGTTAATGTGGAAGCTTTAATGAAAATTCTTCAGTAATTGGAGTAGTCCTGAAATTGCGATGGAATAATTCCTGATCTACTACTCTGGTACTTCCTGCGGGATAGGTAAGCCGCGCCTGCATCCATGCCTCTTCACCTATTCCTGGTCGTTGTTTGCAATTTTCTTGGCTCCCGCTTTCATAACTTTCCTGTCCTCCAGGAAAGAAAGGAAGCCGGTGTCAATTTTCAAATTCCGGCTTCAATGCTGTTTTTCCACATAGTTATAAACTGGCTTTCGCTTTCATGTGGATAAAACCATACCCGGCCTTGATGTCCACCTCCATAATACGTGTCCTTAACGTCCTCCGCGGGACAATAGCATCCATTTTTTCTCAAGCTGTCATAGGCCTTGGTCATGTTGGTTGCGGGTTACTAACGAATAATACCCGTAGAAATTTTGTTGGAAGAATTGAGAATAACTTACATCAGAAAACAGCTCACTACGGCTTTGTTAAAAGCTCGTCCACGTCTCCCGGAGGCTCCAGGATGAGTGGTGGTCACAATGGGGTAAGGGAAAATTCCTTATTGAGAGCGTTGCATTTCATGTGTTTTCAGATTCCTTAAATCCAAAAGAAAATGATTAATCACCACAAGAAGGTGGTTACCAGGTCGTCTTAGATAGATTTCGTCATGGAAAGCATCCTAGCCCTCCTTTCCAGTTTCATGGTGAGAAGTAGCCTGCAATCTGCTGCTATCCGTTCTCCTGCCCTCTTGCGCCTTGCCCCATCCGAAGAGACTCTGTTTCCGAACATTCCATCTTGCCAACAAATCCTTCACATCTCCAATTCATCCAAAAGTGACGACACCAAATCCTTCTCCGGCAGGCGGACAAAATTTCACCACCCTGCCAAACAAGCTCCACCCACAGGCTACTTTTTAGCTACTTCCGTTCTCTCCTCTCCCTTTTCCAAAAGAATAAACATAGGGAGCTCCGTTGTCATAGTAAAATCACGGAGAGGAAGAAAGTTACCCAGTTCTATCCTTGGTCACCGTTAATTTTGCCGCTTCCCTCAGGAAGAGGAATTCTCTAAATTCAAACAATGGTAAAAAGGCCGGTCTGGGCGACATCCCGCTCCAGCAAATCTCATTGTGGTATATGTACTGTGCTGTCCCTTTCCGCCTTTACTTTACTAGACAGGACGCCTGTGATTCTCAGTTTGCCGAATACAAGCTGCTGTTTTCCCTTCCCCATAGACTGACAGTTAGGAACCTTTTGATCTTAATGTCACCAAACCTTGTTTTTGCAAACCCATCAAAGGTGCGGTAATGAGCAGCAAATTCCACACTTGGGTGTCATAAGTTCCATTTCATGCTGCCTTTACCTGGGCTTCACGCCTTTGCCTGAGCATCCGCGAACTCAAATCCTGGTGAAATAGGCTAAGAAATTTGGCAAACAGTTTCTGGCGTGCTTGCCGCGACCTGGGCCTGCTCAAAATGTATCTTGCTGCATCAATCTGCTTTGGTTGTCTAAACAAAGTAGTTTGTCTCCCTTTTTTCAATGCATTTCTCATGGAATTTTCCAAAACACCGGATACCTTAGCAGCTGGCCTTACTGCCTCACACTAGCTTCAATCGTTCCCCTAGAAGATTCCAAATGGACGGAATATACCCTTTTCCGGAAAATGCCGTTAGCCAGTGGAAACTGGTGACCTCCTTCTCCCAAACTTTTCCTGGTACATCCTAATAGAAGAAACAAGCCCGGTAATACACCCTTTTTCGTCTCTACCTTTTCTCTAACATGCTTTTGAAACTGGATACAACTTTTGGGCCCAGGAATTGTTCAATGAAATTTTCTCAAACACTGCCTAGATCCGACTCTAAAAGTCTTTCCTCCTCAAATTTTGCATGTCCTCCAATGCATTTTCTTTGGGCTCTACACTTCAAATGACTTTTACTCTTTGTTCCTTTAACACTTTCGATGGAAAGGCCTGTAAAGTAAAGGATGTGGAAGCCGGTTTGCTTTAATCCTGCCCTCAGACAAAATGCCTTGGGAGTAATTTGCTGAAATTGCCTCTAACACCACATCAAGCAAACGCCCCGTCTTTCAACTGATAAACGACTTTATACTGGCCAGGATAAATTTTTTAAAAATCTGAACGATAGAAAATGGCGAAGCAGTCCTGCTGATATCTTCTCTTTTTCTGATTTTATGATTTCTATCTACAAGATATGTTAAAAAATCTCTCCATTTAACACTTCAAGATTTGGAAATACCTACAGCCTTATCCTCTTCCGCTTCGAGAGATGCTGTAAATCAACTGTCAAGAAACAAGTATAAAAGCCTCTGGAAATATGTGCTTTTCCTGAATAATCCGATTAATGGATACTTTGTCGTAATCATAGAAAATTCCTTTATAGCGCTTCTAAAATCGCGCCTTTTTTTTCTTCCTCCAAGTTCAAAACCTCTGCGTCAGCTCCTTCCTCCTCGTCATTCTGTAATGGTTATCAACTTTCTCATCTATCTTGGTAAGTCTATTCGCTTTTAAGCGAAGCATAATCCGGTGACAAGTTGTTCACTTTAAGCGGAACGCAGCCCAGTGACAACTTGTCACCTTTTGGTAAACCCAGTATAGCGACAGCTTGTCACTCTGTCCATCAGTCTCTATGTTTTATGCTTTCTAAAGCGGACAGATATTTTGCTTTTCTTCGGGCATTCCTTCGGACTTTTAGTAACACAAAGGTTGCAGTACGGTATGCAACTTTAACCCTTGCCAATGAAGAAGCGCGTTTGTGTACAGGATGAGAAAGAGATAGAAACATGACTCGAACATCAAATACAGGTACACATGGAAAAATCAATCTCAGGCCCTGGATGTGCGGCGCTGCGACGGCCGGATGGCTACTCTGCGGTTTTCATGGTAATGCATGCGGTACAGCTTCATGATGACATTTCTCTTCGGTTGGAGAAGACGACATCTCGTTTAAGCGCTAATCTAAGCCTTCTTCCCACAGAAGAGAATCTGATGGTAAAGGCTGCAGACTGCTTCAGGAGGAGTTTTTCTATCAAAGAAGGCTTATCTTTTCATTTGGAAAAACGCATTCTGCTTGCCGGAGGACATGGCGGGAGGCTCTCCACAGATGCTCGCTGCACTGTACTGTTGTTAATGCAGAATCAGGTATTTTCTTTTGGGACTTAGTATAGAGGAACTTCTGGAGAAAAGAGGCGTAAAAGCTACAGCGGATGTCTTTTGCTTGCCATATGACTGTTTTCTTTCAGAAGGAATCGGGAAATCTTAAGCCTGCTTCTCACGCCTTGCCGGATTGTATCCCATCTTTTGGCAAAAGCCTCGCATTTTCCTATCTACCAAAGCGCTGCGCAAAGCTTTTGTAGTAAACACGTATTCCAAAAGAAGAACATCCGGATGTAGAAAAATTTATTCATTTCCTGAGGAGAATTTATCGGAAAATCACCCCTCATATGAGGAAATATTTCGAGCGGGTCAGCCTTTCCACATGAGACCGGAGCCATGTAGTCTTCAGAATCGTCTCTGTCCAAGCTATGGACGCGAAGTGTGGCTCTTTATGAGCGGTTCCGGACCCACGGTAAGCGATTTTCCCTTAGAGGCCAGGGAGAAAGCAGAAAAAGCCTATCAGGCTCTTATCCATGGAGGATCGGCATGTGCTTTCAAGCAGTTTGTCTTACAGCCTTTGTACAGAGTAAGGAGGAAAGAATGAGCGGCGATTTTACCAGTGATATGAATGAGTATCTCACTCTCACGGGATTTGGTATTTAATACCCCTAGGGCAGACGATTCTAAAAGGAGAGCTGGAAGCCCGGTGAAAGACATTACGAAATCCAACTGGCAGAAAAGCTGGGAGTATCCGACACCGTATTCGCGAAGCGATTCGTAAAGCTGGAGTTGGAGTGGTGCTGTCACGAGTGATTCCAAGGCGCGCGCAGAGGCTGCTACGAGATTTCCACAAGTCCTTGCAGGATGTACTGGAGAGTGCGAGAGCGCTGGAGTGAGTTGGCTGCAGATTTGGCCTGCCAGATTACGATGAGCAAGCTTCATGTACCCTGCAGTATGAGGCGGAGGATCACTTTCACGAAGGCGGTGGCCACCGGTACGGAAATGGAGATTGCGAGCGGATGAAGCCTACCATGACGATCATCATTTACAATGCCACCGGCAATGCGCGTTTGACTCAAATGATTAATAATCTGAAACAGATGTATCGTTATCGTTTTGGAGTATATTAGAGGATGAAGCGAGAGAGGAACACTGATTAACGAGCATGAGAAGATTCTGGAAAGTACTCGGTTCGGGACATCATCCAGTGCAAAGGCTCTGATGCTGAGCGACATATCGACAATCAGGGAAACGACCGTCCAAGAATCCTGAACGAAACAGGAAGCCGGTGCACATCAGCAACACGGGAAGTCTTATGGTGCTGATTCCTGGCTAAAAGTCCGTACATAAAAACACCTTAGAGCTGGCGGGAGGCTGCGCCACGGCAAGCTCTTGCCACGTAAGTTTTTCTTAACCTTCCTCTGTTCTCTCTCTCCTAAACCGAGAAAGGAAAAGGTCTTTACTCTTCTGTTTCCGGGACTTTCATCGTCCTCGTTTCTTCGCTTCATTTGCAAGTCCAAAACTCCGAAGCTTCCCACGCCGGCTAATGCGGATAAACCGTAGAAGACCATCATCTGCATCCGTCTCCCGTGGCTATCTGTCTCATCTAGCGCGCCAGGACCGTCAGGCAGCTGACTGATCAGTCCGCTACTGGCTTTGTAAAACTTCCCTACCTACTCCTAAACTCTGGAGGATCCAGATTTTCGAAGGGATCCGATTGCATTTTCCGCCCTTAGATCGTATGTTGAAGCCTGTAGAGGATCTCTTTGATTAACTGTTTTTAAACGGTAGCTCACTGGACTTATCCACATCTCCTTCTTTTTCCGCTCAGACTCATGGCATGAGGTAGGAGATACCCTCCATTTCCGTTGTGGTCTTTGTTTGCTTGCCGACTGTGTCAACGATTACGGTCTATACCGTCGCGTCGGTAGGTGCGCCATGGTTTCTTTGCTCCTGCCGGACACGATAATGCTACATCCTCACTCAAAACTGCATTTTGCTGCCAAAACCAAAAGTCTTCTACATCTCGAGATGCATATGGAGATCCATAATATAGCTGGGCAATGGGCATTTGACTTTCTACCGCCCTTTCTATAAAGACGCGAACTCCAGACTGGGGGTACTTCCTGCCCGGTGACAGAGATATGAAAGGAATCTGCACTTCTGCGACTTCTCTAGCCGAAATTCTTTCTCTGCTCACTGGCATTGGAAACCAATACCGTGAGACTTCCCTGTTCCCATCAAGAGGATGGCACAAAGTCCCGCTAAGATGACATCGAAATAAATTTCTCACCCCCTTATGGGTTTATTCTTGCAAAAGACAATCATGCGACCGTTGGTGGATGCGGATATACAGGTTGATAGACTAATCACCTGGTCAGTGTCTTTCATTCCAATATTCTCCCATACTGCCGCAGCATTGTTCTTGATGTAATCCAGAAACTCCTGCATATTTCCCTGCTTATCCATAACATTGTAGATATAAGGGTCATAAGCATCCCCTTCAATGCAGGCAAAAACTTCCAGCTGTCGTGCCTTTCCGGGTAAGAACAGAGTTCCTGTTTTGTGCTCTTCAAAATAGCTGTCTTCTATGAACTCCATCACATCTCCGTACATTCCGCCATTGTCCATATGATGTCCGTAGGTCAGAATATAAGGATCGGAAAAATCCGCCTGATTGTGATAGCTCATAAAGATGGATCCGGATAAGGAGAAGTTTCCCTCCACATCTTATTGACGTACTCCATATCATCCTCCTTCCCTTACCCTAGGGTAGTCGATATTGAGTACTGTCTAAAATAATCCAGCTCTGGTATCTTGTTTAGGCTAAGAGTTCCTCAAAGCTTAGACTGCCATCCTCACTACTACTGGTTTTAAGTGACATTAAGTCATTATTTAAAAATCCTTCTTGCATGGTCATGTAGGTATACCAAAAGGAAAATCCCCGCAGCTCATGTAGTAGAATCATTAGAATGGCAGCTAAGATGGTAATCATCCGATCCCCAGCTTGCCGCCTCACCGCAATATTCATATTTGCTCTCTACTCTGTATCCGGATACATGCACATTTTTGTTCCTGAAAATCTCGCATCTATCCAGGATTGCCGGATGGACTTGGGAGGGATAAAGGAAGTCTCGGGAAAAGAAAAATCTGCTAAAAAGATCTTTCCTTCCTCTTCCTCCTCTTATCCTAAGAAGGTATTCGTGACTTATTCTCTTCCTTCTTCCGGTTGCAAGAACATGAATCCCATGCTTCCTGCAACAGCCATCATCATGGCATAAGGAGCAACAGTCAGTACTACACCGGTTGGAGATTTCATCAATGTGTTGTGGTGTTTTGCACATGGCTATCGCTTCAGTACCAGGCTCTTATCTCCGCCTCTTCTGTGGAGTCTTTGTCGGTGCTACTGTTTTCAGTAGTTACTGTTGCCGTAGACGAACTGATTTGCTACGTCCTCGGAGAAGCTCATCAGACTTAATGCTTAGAAGTATTGTTGTTCTCTTTACATTATAGGTAGTGGTTTTGGGGAAGACCGATGATTTCCCAAGATTGTCCATCCTTCAATGGCTTGCTCCCAACTGGGATTTCACTGGCCTTCTTTGTTACGGTATAAGCACCTGCACCCGCATCTTTACCTAACCTGTAACCATGCTGTCACGTTGACTGATCCTGCTTTGTTATGAGGTTGACTGTGAAGGAAAAGAGATTATCCTTATTGATCATTCCAGCTGATCTTCTTATCCACCTTCAGCTTTCTCAAGGGGTGATAACGGGTGTATCCTGAGGAGTATCCTTCTACGCCCCTTTCCTTTATCGCCGTCAAAGCCGCTGTTCTTGTCTCCGGTATGCTTATTTCCGTGTCTCATTGTTTGCAGCCAGAGCATCTCCACTGTGGAGAACATAGCCGTAGATTTCTCTTTCAGCACCGCCTTCCTTCAAACGTACATATACATCCAGGAAACGCTGAGTCTGGTAGGGTTTTTCCACACTATCCACGGTAACCTTCATAGCCTCCACGTCTCCGCTGTTTGCTCCTGTTGCAGCGCTTTCTGTAACTACGAAACGATATACTCCCGGAGTAGCAAAGGCAGCAGGCTTAAAATGATCTTTACACCATCTTCTAAAATCCTCTAAAGTTTTACCAGTAAGATCATAGCTATCTGCCTTAAACTCCGCCTTTAAATCACTGCTGGTCTCATCAATCTGAGAAGCCTGGCCGGCTAAAACAATCATTTCCTGATTATTTTTATCTACAATTTTTGTTTTACCTACCTCAAATGCTGCTGATTCGGATGCTCCGCCGGCATTAATCTTCTGATTGTTTGTGACTCCTGCAACGGTATATGTCCATACCACATCCGGCTGGTCTACCATCTCACCGCTGTCAGTCTCCACACGGATTACCTATCAGGAAACGAATTTCCCCAAAGCCTCCAGCTTCCGCCGGCCTCACTCTTACCTACGTTTGCCTCTTCCTTACCATAATATACATTTAAGTTTGGATCAGCCTTGTTGACACTGGTACTGGATGCGAATACCGGTGCGGCGGTGGAAAGTACCATCATTCCGCTTAATGCCAATGTTGCTAATCTGTTCATGTTCTTCTTCATCATTAATTATCCCTCACTTTGCGTTCTTTATAAAAATGTCCTCCAGACAATTTTTCATACTCTTTGTTTTTCGTTTACTTTCATTTATTTCTGCTAGAGAAATTTCTTTCTCTCTTAGAAAAAGGAGCTATGCTTCTATAAAGTTTTTAAGGGTGACGGGGAATCTCACCACAGGCTTTTTACTTTTTCTCAGCGCCCTCGGTTCAGGCATAAATCAGTGCTGAACTCTTTGCCGTATATTCTTTACTCCCACGGGTGTTCCCATGTCCTCTTCACTGTATTTTCGAAAAAGAGTAGAGTGTATTGCAGCCACCCTCTTAAGCTCTTTTCCTGCCGGCGGTGCTACTGCCTTTCTCTCCCCTTTCGGAGCTTTTCTCTAATTCCTCGATTTCTATTCTGTTTCATTTTTATAGCTCCTTTTTATTAATTATTTTTGCTATGTATGCTATATCGGGCTATATTATATATAAGCAAAAATCAAAAATATTCTATTTTGCAAAGTATTTTTCGTTTATAAGTTTTAGAAACTGAACCTGTAAAGGCGCTTAAAATAGGACTTTTTGAGGTATTAACTAGTCTTTTTCCCTTCATTTTACCTTAAGTTTCTCCGTGCTTCGAGCCCTTTCTATGCTTTTCTCTTTCTTGACATTTCTCCAACGAAATCTCGCACATTTTGCGGGCATACTCCTGAGATAACATGAAAAAGTCGCCACCTTTCGGTAGCGGCTTTCTCTAAATCTTCCTTTCCTCATCCAGGTAAAATAGAATATCCACGACCTCAGCCAGCTCCTCTAATAGGCTCCTGGCCCTGCTCCCGTTTTTCATCCACATGGCTGAAGGATCATCCAACAGCAAGAAGGCTTTCTCTTGGAACATGGCATCAAAACGATGGCGGCTCTTGACAGAAACGACAAAAGATCCTGCTAAGCCCCTCACTTTAGATAGCCCTGCTCCCGACTTAATCCCCTGTCCACAAAGCTAAGCTCCAGGTCCTCACTCATCTGGAATTGCAAAGCAGCCCGTACTGATACTATGAAAATACTTTTGGAAAGCTTCCAGCTAGAGGCTCCTTTATATTGTAAGGCAAAACGCTCCTTGGCCATTTTCCAGATAGGCTTTTGGTCTTTTGTAAAGATTGTAGCGCTTTCCAAGGCCTCCTGCCTCTCTCTAGTAGGAGTCTTCCTGTTCTTCCATGAACTCAGATCCCAACCTTGCTTTCTCTTTCCGCCTGCTTCTTCCGAATCTCTTCCCTTCTTTTCTTCCTCCTCCTTTTCGAACTCTTTCCAGCTTTCTCCTGCTCTCCTCTAAAGAAGGGCATTCCATTCCTTCTGCTTTCTCTCTAATAAAGAAAGACCTGCTCTCCTCCTTCCTCTTCCACAAAGCGAAGGAACTCTTCTTTCTTTCTCCTTTCTCCCTTTCCAAGTCCCGCATATCTTCCAATCCTATGAAAACGGGAGAGAAGCTCTTCTAGGAAGCAAAGCGTATCGCTTGAAGCTTTCTTTGTCTGGCCTCTTCCTCTTCCTGCTTTTTCTTTTCCATGCTAGCCTTTTCTGTTCTCCACTCCACCAAAGGAAGAAGCAAAGACTGAGGAAAGAACTCTCAGCAATAAGAACAGGGCTGAAGGAAGTCCCAAAGGCATCCCAAAGAGCTTTCCGAAGAAAAGAAGAACAAAGACTAGTCCCAGTCCTGTAAGACAAGGAGCACTACGGGAAGCATACCGTCCCATTTCCTTTGTCCCATTCCCAAAGGCCTCATTCGTTAAGGTCTCGTTCTTCAAAGTATCTTTCTTTGCACGACTGGCACCGGGGGTGCTTACTTCTTCAAAGGGTAATGCCAGTTCCCTCGATTCTGACCTCGGCACCGGTATTCTGCACACTATTATTCTCCCGCCGATCACACCGACTTCCGATACTTTTTTCGATTTCCTCTTTATGGAACGAATCTGTTCCTGAAGGGACTGCATTTCCTCCCTTCCAGGAGTGCTTTCTCCTCCGGAATATCGGAAAAACGATCCTGATAGTACCACTTTAAAGCATTTTCATAACGATACTCCGCCTTTTCCTATTCTTTCCTTCTTCTGGGCATAGGACATCCACTTTCCCGAAAGATCCTTTTTCCGAAATCTGCTAAGCTCCTCTCCGAGCCTTCCCTCTTCCTTCCGCTATGGCTTCCTTTTTCCGTAAGAGCAAGCACTTCTTCTCTATGAAAGAACTGCTTTTCCAAAGCTTCTTTTTCCGTAAAGTCCGGAGGACAATTCCCTTCTGCATCTTTAATTTGAAAAATGTTTTCCGGTCTCGACGGTTAGGAGACAGGGCATTGATGCCATCCTTAAGAATCGTCTGCACCTGCTGAACTTCTTCATATCCTCCTCGATCCTCCGCACACATTGCCAAGCTTGGCATGCATACGGAGAGTTCATGGAAAAATGAAGATCCTCGTGACTGATTATACAAATCCTTTGGAAGGACTTGCATCCAAGGAAAAAGCTCTTTCTCCGATATTTTCGAATAATCCTTGACTCCTTCCGCTGTCCTCATCAAAAAGTCGGAAGCTGTCTCAGACTTTTTAGCCGAAGCTTCTTTTCCAGACGATAGCGCTTTCTCTCCGATACGGAAAAATGATCCGTCCCCAAAGGATGCTCCTTGAAAAGGCATATAATGCTTTCGTTCATTTTCCTCCAAGTCCTGTTTTCTATCCCCGGAAACCCCATAGAACATCAGCTTAAAGAAGTAGATAAAGCTGGTTTTTCCATAACCGTTGTCCCAAAGGAAGCTATTCTTCCCGGGAGAAAAGGAAAAATCCGCATCCTTCCATTTTCCGAATTGGGCAATGTGGCATGCTTCTATAATCATAGTTCTCCTCCCTGCAAAAGCCTCCCATTCCTAAGGCAATGATTTCTTCCTGCTCTTCCTTGGAAAGATTATCCGCAGCGGCCAGCACCCGCAGAAACTCTCCCTTTAGGCTCTTCTCCTTCATGGCTTCTTCCCGATTCCAGCTCAGCTCGCACTCATCCCGTATTTCTAAGAAAAATACGCTGTCCTGAAGCTGTAATTGCAGGTAACGAAGATTTCTTTCCTGCTCCAAATCCTTCTTTCCTTTTAAAAGAATGCGAAGACTATCTCTTGGAAATGCTTGCTTTCTCCATTTCCTCTTCTATCTTTCAGGCAAGCTAAAGTTCCCTCATCTCCCTGAAGCTCGATCTCCAAAATCCGGAACTCCCCCTGCTTAATAGGGATAAATTCCTTTCGGATTTCCTTCTTCTCTTCCTCTACCTTCAGATACAGAAATCCCCTTTCCCCTTCCTCATCGAAGCCTCTTCCTTGCAGGCAACCGGGATAGGCCCAAAAGAGCCCCCATTATTTAACTTCCTCTCCTCCCTTATGGATGTGCCCCTAGGGCAATATAGGATAGGGAAGTTTTTCCAAGTTTTTCAGGAAAATGCCTTCCTCCCCTGAAAAACTATCCCCCTTGGGTGTTCCCTGACACAGGGCACCAGGAAGAAGGAGGATATTGGTCCTCTTCCTTTAGCTTTAGAGACTTGGATTCTTCCTCTTGTAAGTCCCTTGTTCACTCTCCGATATAGCCTCTTGTCCAATCTCCGGCGCAACTGCTTGTCCGGCAGCCTGTTCAATTTCCTTCCCTACACCCTGCTCTTCCTCTTGTCCGGCCTCCCGGCGCACTCCTTGCTCGGCAACTTGTCCGTCTCTCTGTACAGCTTCTCCATTTTCTCCAAAGAAAATGTCTTTCGTGCCGTACTCCACACCGGCAAGCAGCAATTTATCCTTCAAACGATATTTCTTTCCCTTTTCCGAAAAGAGAAAGAGATTCTTCGGAAGATTTTCCTGATAGCGGAAGGTGTTTTCCGTATCATGATTTCCTCTCAAATAGAAGAAGGATATCTCCGGATGCTCCGCAATAGTGGACAGAAAGAAGTCCATTGTCCCATGGGAAACCACCGGACTGTCAAAAGATCTCCGGCAATCAATACCCCCATGCACCTTTTTCCACAGCAAAGGACAGCAGCCCTTCCAAGCCATAAGCTGCTTTTGTCTCCTCATTTTCCGCCCTTCCTGGTAAAGGGAGCGAAATGCACTGTCCAAATGCAAATCTGCGGTATGAATGAGTTTAACCATAGAATTCTTCTTCTTTAAGTACTGCAATGCATCGATCACCGGTACGAAGCTTGTCGTTTATTTCTCTATTGACTTCGTTATTGGCTTCGTTATTGACTTCGTTAGTAACATCTTTATTGATTTCTTTATTAATGTCTTTATTAATTTCTTTATTAATCTACTCGTTATGCATTCTATTATAGCATCTCAATGGAGCGTTCCAAATGCCTGTCATCCTTTGCCATAGCCAGACCATAATTACAAATGGGAATCTTCTTTCTAAGAAAGTCTTGATAACGGCTGGCCACTTCTCTTTCGCTAAGCATACAGGCTCCGCAATGAATCATCATTTTCACGCCCTTCTGCTCTTCCTCCGTAAAAATCCCTTGCCTTCCGAGTACACAAACTGCAGCTTCTTTCCGGTATATTTTTCCAGCATCTGGAGGGAGTTTTACCGTTCCGATATCTCCGCATTGCCTATGATGACTACAGCCCCTCTGCAATGTAAACCCTATCCCCATCCTCCAGAGTAGAAAGAATGTCACAGCCCTCTAAAGCATAGCTTAGAAAGCCCTTGTATCTTGCCATAAGGATGGAAAAAGGAGTTAGCGGCATTTCCTTTGGAAGGAGTTGATTTACTTTGGAAAAACTTGGGAATCTGTAAAATCACAAGCTTGATTTTCCCGCCCAAATTCTCCAAGATTTTCGGAAGCTCCTCCACCTGACAGAGCAGAGGGATTCCATTATAATCTAAAAATGTCTCGAATCGCCATTTGTTGCGGTAAAATCAGTCTTCCTTTTGGGGCGGATTCATCAATGGGCGTCACCAATACCACAAAAATCTCCCTGCTCCACCCAGACCGTGAAAGAGTCGTTTGTCTCTTCCTGTAAGCTTGTTAGGGTGCAAAGGCCTTCTTTACTTTTCTACCCCTCCTTCGTCTTGGAAGATACCAAGAAAAATGCCTTGGAAGGAGCTAGAGCTCCTTAGAAATCCACTGTCTGATCTGTCTTCTCTCTGAAGAAAGTAGGTCGGCCTGACTTAATAAAAAGAAAGGAAGGAATCTTTTTCTCCTGAAATAGTTTTTGCATGGCTTCTCCTCCGGTAAGACCGTTCTAGCACTGGCGCATATCTCCGGAAAGCTCTCCTTTTCCGTTTTGTCTCCTTCCTCAAATACGCTCTCTCCATCCGCTTCTTCCAATCCACTGTTTCCTCTCTCTTTCAGAGTAGACAGGAAGTCTTTCGCAGGAAGAAATAAGAGGCACATCTGTTTCGAAGCATCTCTTTGGTCCTTTTCTACTCTCATGCTTCCCAGCGCTCCTCATCATCAAAGCCTCGGGGTCAATCAAGAGTACCGTCCCAGAGGAAGAATTTCCATGGATTTTCTTACCGGGTCCGTAGTAGTCCCCAAAGTTTCCGATGTTAGGGAAAGCTTTTGTCCTGCAATGGCATTAAAAAAGCTGGACTTTCCCGCATTTCTTCTCCCGAAAAATGCTATAGTGAATGTGTCTTTCCTGGGAGTATCCTGTAGACTCATCTTTTTCCTCCTGTAGTAAAAGGCTCTGAACTTAGGGCACGCTCTGACCACCCTGCATTCAGACCTATATTGTCGAAAACTTTACGATTTTGATTTTTCACAGTCCCTCTTCTCAGACCTAAACTTCAAGTCCGCTTTCAAAAAGGCTGACGGTCAAACTTCTTCATCATTTTTCCCATAAGTCGCCACCGGACCATCTATAGTCTGCCGTCACTTTAGAAATAGAAGTCTCTCTTATTGGACTCGTATATATTGCTGATGTGGCCTCTGGCAATCTCCCGTCTTTTTTCATTGGGAATGGTCAGCAGCTCCTTCGCAATTAGGTCCTCTCCGCAATGCTTGGTATTCTCGCTGGCATAGTCGGTAAGATACTCCGCCAGGGTCATTAAGCGCATTGGGATGGCAACAGTTTTGAATCTGTCCGGACTTGCAAAGGGCCATAAAACGATCTCCGGTTCTTCCTTCCCGATAGCAGGCGGTACAGAAGGAGGGCAATAGCCAAGATCCATCAGCCATTTTACCACCTCATCCAGGCTTCTCTGGTCGAAACATCGAACTGCTCCGTATCATGGGGACGCTCCTCCTCGGAATAACCTCCTACAGAGGTTCTGGATGCGCCGGAAATCTGAGAAATTCCGATGGACAGGGCTCTTCCTCTAACCGCTTCGGACTCTCTGGTAGAAATAATCATACCGGTATAGGCACGGCAATCCGAATGCAGGCAATGATTTTTCAAAATATCATCATCATCACTATTGTCAAACTGGCTGGGATCATCGGAGGCCTCTTCAGTCTGGGCACGGAAATGGTGGGGTCCCACACCGTGTATTGCTTCCAAATGCTCCGCATGCATCAGAAGTCCTGCAAACTCATAGCGATACTTTCGTCCAAACCGAAGAGTACGCCGATGTCTACGTCATCGATACCGCCCTCCATGGCTCGTCCATGGCTTCCGCATGGTAGCGGTAATCGCGTTTCGGTCCGGTTGGGTGGAGTTGTTCATAGCTTTCCCTATGATAGGTTTCTGGAACAGGATATAGGTACCGATACCGGCTTCCTTAGCTTGCGGTAATTTTTCCACGGTGGTTGCCGCAATGTTTACATGACACGGCGGATATCTCCATTTTTATGGTGGATACTGTAAATGGTTTTATTACTCCAAAAATATACTCAATGGGGTTATGAACAGGATCTTCTCCCGCCTCTAATGCCAGACGCTTATGCCCCATATCCTGAAGAGCAATGACCTCTTGTCGAATCTCCTCCTGGCTTAGTTTTTCTTTCTAGCAATGTCCTTGTTCTTCGCATGGTAAGGACAGTAAACACAACCGTTTACGCAGTACTGAGAGGTATAATGGCGCAAACAGCACGATACGATTCCCATAAAAGGCCAGCTTAATCTCCTCCGCCAATTTAAACATTTTCTCATTTAAATCCGGTAATTCGCAAGCCAATAAAACGGAGGCCTCCCGATGGCTCAAACCATCGCAATGAACTCTGCCCTTCTCATCATACACCGGCTTTGCCTTTTCCAAGATTGACTCTATATAGGCCCGGTCATTCTTATGCTCATCGGCAAATGCCAAAGTTTCCAGGATTTCTTCATGGGAAATAAATTTTCTGCTTTAGTTGATTTTGGATTATAGATTGTACTCATAATACTCCCTTCTTCCGGTTCGACTTCCTTTTTAGGAAAATGTTTTTACGTTCCGTTCAGATTGGAAGGCATAAATGCTTTCACCTGATTAATAGACTATTTGATTTTTCTGATTTTTGCATATTTCGCATACCCTAACACATTTCGTTAAATCCCGATTTTTCCTATTCTCTATAAATGCTTAGGTCTATGCGTCTATGCTTTCTCGTATACCTTTTATATACTTTTTTCGTATACTTCTTTGTTTTTTGCTTCATTTACTTTCTTCACATCTCCTCTGTCCACCAGAAGCTTGGCTCCCACCGACTCCATCCTTCGACTTAAGCAGGCACGACACTGAGCCGCCTCATCTCCGGTACAGATTTTGTTGTCATAGAGAAGATATTTTTTTCGTACCGCCGTAGGAGACAGATTAGTCATAAGAACATTTGCCCCTGCTAAAACCCCCAGCTCCCTTCCTCTTTTGTCAATGGTTCCCAGAGCTGTGGTGGCGGGAATCAAAAGATTCGGTTGAATCAAACGAAGCATGGATAGGAGAAAGAGGGTGTCTCCAAACTGCCCTGCTTTTCCTTTTGCGAAAATGGTAGTTGTGTGGGGAATGAATGGGCCAATCCTGGCACATATCCGGCTTGAATTCTGCATAAAGTACAAGTCCTTCGTCACAACCTTTTACTGTTCTGCCCCCTGGAGAACCTACCATGAAACCGCAGCCCACCTGAAAGCCGATGTCCTTTAGGTCCTGAAGACAACGCATCCTGTTTTGAAAGGATAATTCCTTGGGGTGGAGCTTCTGATAATGAGCTTCATCCGCCGTTTCATGCCGAAGAAGATAACGATCTGCTCCTGCCTTAAAGTATTTTTCATAGGATTCTTTGGGTTTTTCCCCAATGGAAAGGGTGACGGCGCAATCCGGAAATTCTTCTTTGATTGCCTTTACAATCTCTACGATCCGCTCATCCGTAAAGTAAGGATCCTCGCCTCCCTGTAAAACAAAGGTTCGAAACCCAAGCTGATAGCCTTCCCGGCAGCAGTTCAAAATTTCTTCCTTTGTCAGGCGATAACGCTCCACCTCTTTGTTGGCTCTCTGAATCCCGCAGTAGTGGCAGTCATTCTTGCAATAGTTGGTAAACTCGATTAAGCCTCTCGTGTATACCCCATTGCCATAGTATTCTTCGGTACACCTTCGTCAGATTCTTCGCCAGCTCCTCATCCTCTTTCGTTCTTTCAGATAGAATCAGCTCATATTCTTCCAAGGACAAATGATGGGTTTTTTGTAGCTGACGAAGCAACTCTGCTACTTTACTTGCTGGCATAGGCAGTTTTTACACTGATTTCCGGGATGTTCCCAATCTTTCCCGCTAAAGCGGAAATGGTATCATTGGGGTATCCAGAGGATGGATACAATGTTTACTCCTTCTTCTCATAGGGTAATCCCATTCTTCCTACGATATAATCTCCATACTCATGAAGCAGCTGATTCAACGCATCAACGGACTCACGGTTTTCCACGATAATGGCCATTACCGCAATTCTGTTTTCCTGTTCCATAATTGAACCTCCTTTTACTATAGTACTGTCAGATTATTTTACCATATCACCAAGGGGGAGGCTATAGGAGTTTATTTTTGGAGAATATTATAAAATCCCCAGGAGTTGCTGCCTTGGGGGATTTGGTGACTGCATGAGCACTTTCTATTTTACATTTCCTGTCCCATACATGAATCGCATCGGATGCATTTATGAATAAATTGTAGCATGCTTCAAAGCATTCTATATTTCTTATTTTGGCCTGCAAGCATTAGCACAGTGAAAGTATAAAAGCCTTTAATGAAATACAGAATTGTCCAAATCACAGTGTTTTCGAATTGGTAAGATTTCGTTACTAACCCATAAAGTAAAAGTAGAATTCAGAATCAAATTAAATGTTGTGGCCAAACTAGCAGTCATTAGATCTGTCCAGTATTTCGGATGATAAAATTTTACTGCATATAGCCAAGTAAAGAAATGTTGTAACACAAATCGGCTTTATAATCTTCCATAAACCACCAGTGTTTTTCGATTATAAACAAAAACTTTTTCTATATAATGGGCTCTATTAATCCATACATATTACAGCAGTATCGTCCAGGGCACAAGTAAATCTATTTTACAAAGGTAAATCCTCCTCACCAATGCTACATTTCCAGCCTATAAAGAAAATAATAAATGAGAAAGAGACTGATTCTGAAAGGAGATCAGTTTATCCTCCTGACCAATACTAACCATCCTTGAAAAAGCTCCAGCTCACCACTCTTCGGTAATAGTCCAAAGGAAAAGAAGAGGAAGGATCACAACGATAAAACAAATAGTAGCGATAATAAATACTATGAAACTTAATCCTTTTTTCATCCTAAACGAAACTCCAACACTATGCATTAAACCTGTCAAAAAGATTATGCTTCAATCCGAAACTCCAAAAAATGCCCCAAAAGTTCCTCCGCCGGTACAGCAAATTCCTCCGCAATCTCCTTCAAACGCTCATCAATCAAGTACTTACTTTGCTTTTGATAACGCTTTAGTCGTTCTCCATGAAGGAAGCTCTCACTGATTCCATTGGGCATTGCCCCTAATTTTCTCATCATGCCAATGGAGGCTTCATTATCCGCATCTACCCGTCCTCTATAGACAGACTCTCCGGTACGGCGTTTTAAGGCCTTCATCAAAAGTCTCAAGCTTTCTGTACCGATTCCCCGTCCTGATATTGTTTTTCAAAGAAATCACAGTTCCCAAGGGTTTGCCTGCAAGTTTCTGGATTCCGCAATAGCCTAGAATAGCCATTATGAGAAAAATACTGTATAGGATCTCATTCCATGCAGGTAGCTGTTCCAAATATCTTTACAAAATCTCCGGTCGGAAAAAGCCGCCTTAAAGAAAGAAGCATCACACTCACCTCCATATAATCCTCTCTCGGTCTTCTTCCTGCAATTCCCAGTAAACAAAGACTTTTCTCCTCTGCTAAAGCTCCCTTCTCTAGGCAAAAATGCTTTCATCAAAGGCAGATTCTCTCCTCCAGAACTTCTTCCTTCGCAAAATGAAGTTCCTCCTCTAGTGCAGAAAAGAGGCTGCAAAATCGCTCTGCTGCCCCTTCCTTCTTGTCACCTCTTTTCCATTTTTATTTCTTTCAAGCCTTCCAATATTTCCGAGAACAACATCTGTTCCTTTAAATGATATTTCTATCCTCCTTAGCACTTTCATAGCTACCCCTCTCTGTAGGTTGCCGTCCCACTTCTATATTGCTCCATTTCCTGAGAATACCTCATACCGAAAAGGCTATTTTCCTAGCCTTAGGATACACCCAAGCGCATGGCATTGCTAGACTTTAGAGCATAAAGGTTTTTAAGTTCGACTAAAGGCTTTAAATTATTTTCATTTTATCCAAAATTACAATTTTATGGGGTTTTCTATGTCTATGGAATTCAAGAAAAGAAGGATCGTGAAGCAAAAACAACCTAGCTTTCATGCATCATAGGTCTGAAATAGTAATCTGAGCCCGTCAGTACTTTTCTCTTTAGACATAGAAAACCCTTTGTCCCGCTGCCTTCTTCAAGCGATTCATTAAGGCAAAACCCTACTCTTCTTCGGAGTAGCACTCTCCCAAAAATCAATTCCACGCCTCTTCGTCCGCCCGCCGAAGCAGTCGAAACAAATTATGGGTCATGGATAGTTCCTCTGCTTGCCTAAAACCTGAATAGTAAAATGCCCAGCTCCTTGGTACAGACCGGCAGTGTCCTCTCCACATAAAATCCAGATCTTTTTCTCCGGAGATAGGAGAGTTCTTTTCTCCCATAAGAAAGAATGGCTTCCGCTACAGACTTTTTCACCTCTTTCTCTGACATTCCATTTGCCTTATAATGCTGATTAAAAATGAATTATCCCACTTTTACGCCAAACTCCATCTTCTTCAGAATTGATATTACTCTATTCTCTTCCTCTGCCCTAAGCCATCTTCTCTTCTTCCTTTTTCTTAAATAGTATCATTTCTGCCTTAGGCGTAATGCCGGTATTTCATACCGGTGCCTTTTGGGGTAGAAGTCCTCTGCCATGCTCTTCCCCAATAAGGTGGGATCGATGGCTACCTTTTCCCTTAAAACTGCTTCCAAGTCCTCTATCGTAATCGCTCCCGGACGAAGCAGGGTGGGGCAGTCTTCGCTTAAATCCACAATGGTGGATTCCACCCTCGATGCCCACTGCACCATCCTCTCAAAAATCCCTCACTCTCCCCCAAATCTTCCAAAACATGGGAAGCCTCTGTGAGGCTTGGTCGTCCGGAAAGGTTTGCAGAGGGCCTGCAATAGGAAAGCTGCAGGCACGAATCAAGTGAAAGGTTAGCATTTTCCGAGAACGAAGAGCCACCGTTTCCAGTCCACCCGTACTTTCTTTGGGCACCAAGTCAGACTTTGGCAGCACTAAAGTTAAGGGTCCCGGCCAAAAGGCTTCCATCAGCTTCTTTGCCTTTTCCGGTAAAGCCTTCACCAGAGGATAGACCTCTTCTATTGAGGAAACGTGCAAAATCAAAGGATTGTCAGAGGGTTCACCTTTAGCGGCATAAATCTTTTGCCGCCTCCTTGTCTAAGCTCATCTCCTGCTCATATACGGTTTCCGTAGGAAAGCCACTAGCCACTCCTGCTTTAGAATCTCAGCGGCCTCTAAAATCCCTTCTTTTCCAAAGATTTTTGTCTTCATCCTGACGCCTCTATTTTAAGATGTTTTTTCTTCTAAATTCAGAATAGACCAAAAGCCCTCAGGCTCCTGTCCCAGTTTCCAAGCCGCAACGCCTTGAACTCTTTCCCGGAGCAGACTCATCTTTGCTTCCATGGACTTTTTCGTCTTCCATCCAGATTTCTTTTCGTTCTCGTCCTGAATTACACCATAATATTGGCCAATGTCTTCTTTCCACTCTAAAGAAACATTCTTCTCGTAATCCATTCCTTCGCTCTTTTGATGGAAAGAGTCTCGAACGAAGCTTTCCGCTTTCGTCGGTAATCCATACCTGGTATAGAAGGAAGGCAATAATCACTCTGGACTTCTCCATTTTCGCAGCACTTTCATCAATGCCCCTCTCCACATAACTTAGGGAAGATACGGATCCTGCTTCCTCAGAGCCTGCATAGTGCTCGTCATAACACATAATCACTACATAGTCGCATATCTCTCCCAGCTCCTTAATGTTGTAATAGGCATTGTAATTAAAGGGAACATAGCAATCTACACTGAGGAAAAGATCCTCTGTACGACAGGCAATGGACAGTTCCCGCATAAATTCTAAATAGTCTCTGGCAGCAGCTTCCGGTAAAAGCTCAATATCCACATTGATTCCGTCAATCTGCTTTTTCCTTCAAATCCTTGACCAGATTTTTCAATCAAGGTTCTACGATGTTTTGCCGCTGAAAACAGTGCCTTGGTATCAATTTTTCCGGCATCAAAAATTATTGATGGTGGCAACACCTTCTTTCCTGCTGCATGGGCCTAGCCATAGTTGGCATCGCTGTAGGAAATAAAGCCACCCGCATTGTCGGAAAGCACATACCAGGTAGGTGCCACAATATTTGCCTCTGCTGCATTGGGAAGCAAAGTATCCAAAGTATTGTTGGCTTCCCGGCTAGTAATCTGGTGGAAGGCCAGTGTGGGATGCACTCCATCCCCCATGCTTTTGTGAGAATACACTCGAGCCTGGAAGTCGGAGCTTTTTCAATCTCCACCCTCATCCCCCTAAACGACTATTTCGAAGATAACCGATAAAGCTGTCCTTGGTTTCCACCTGGACCACTTCTCCATTTTCTCTAAGATAAGAACCTTATCCCCTTTTCCAAGTCGGTAAGGATGGGAGCTACTCTCGCCTCTGCACACGAACGGCCTCTTTACGTTAATGTGCTTGCTTTTCCTTTCCGAAAGTATTATCAAGAAAGACTCTTGTGCTCCGTATCCGTAAAGCTTTACTTCCAAAAGCGGTATGAGACTGAATCAGCGAAAGGTTGAGGAAAATGTTTTTCCCATCCACAAAATAGGAAGCTTGCCGTCCTTTTCCCTTTTCTTCCGGCTGATAGATTTCTATAGAATCAGCAAAGCATAGCGAAGGGTTTTTCATCATCGTCATAGTAAAAACGAATATTTAATTGCTTTCACCACGAAGCTCATAGGGAAGATAAACCTCTCCGTCCTGTATTCTTCCCAAAGTCAGTACAGAATCTTCCACCTGCTTTTCTATGGTTTAAATACAGCTCACATTGTCTCCGGATACGGAAAAATAGCTGTTTAAACTGCTCTGGCCTTTGGTAGGCATATATTTCTTTACATAGTAAAAAGCCCTGCCCCGGCAAAAAGCAAATGAAGCAAAAAGATCAGAAAAAGGAAGCAGGCTCTTTCCTCACTCTTCCCCCTTTTCTGCTCTGTCTTTCCTTTGTTCTTCCATTCCTTACCCCTTCTATCATTTCATCAGTACGATTCACTATTCCAAGTCCTATGCCAATGTTGTTTTACATCTTATTTCTTTTTGCCCATTAAACCGTTGGAAAGACTTGAAAATTTCCTTAACGCTCTATGATGGAAACTATTTTTATTATACAAAATCCCCTTTCCCCATTAAGAAAAGGAGGCATTTTCCTTAATTCTTCTCTTCCAAGCGAGCCAGTTTCTCTGCCTGATCCTCGGTAATCAAAGGATCGATTAAAAGATCCAGATCCCCGGAAAGCACCGCATCAATGTTGTAAAGAGTACTTTTAATTCTATGATCTGTTACTCTTCCTTGGGGAAGTTGTAGTCACGAATCTTCTCGGAACGGTCTCCGGTTCCCAACTGAGAACGCTTTTTCCGCCGCATTTTCCGACTGCTGCTTTTTCCAACTCGATTTCATAGAGTCTTGCTCTCAGTAGTCGCATAGCCTTCTCTCGGTTTTGCACCTGAGAACGCTCTTCCTGACATTCTGCCACAAGGCCTGTAGGCTCATGAATCAGTCGAACCGCAGAAGAAGTCTTGTTGATATGCTGTCCACCTGCTCCGGAGGAACGGAAAACTTCCATACGCACATCTGCAGGATTGATTTCTACCTGCACATCCTCTACCTCCGGCATAACCGCCACCGTTGCAGTGGAGGTATGAATTCTTCCGCCGCTTTCCGTCTCCGGTACACGCTGTACCTATGCACTCCGGACTCATACTTTAGGCGGGAGTAGGCGCCGTGACCGTCTACGATAAAAACCACTTCCTTTAAGCCCCCAAGGCCCGTTTCATTAAAGGAAACCAGCTCCGTCTTCCAACCTCTTTTTTCCGCATAGTTGGTATACATTCTATAGAGAGAAGAGGCAACAAAGCAGCTTCCTCTCCTCCCGCTCCACCGCGGATTTCCATTACGATGTTCTTGTCGTCATTTTCATCCTTAGGTAAGAGGAGAAGCTGAATCTCCTTGGTAAGTCTCTCCTGGTCTTCCTTGGCCTGCTGCAACTCTTCCTTGGCCATCTCCAGAATTTCCTTATCCTTTTCATTGTCCAAAAAGGAAAGAGCCTCCTCTTCACTTTGCTCCGCCTTTCGGAAAGCCAAATAAGCCTTTGTAAATCGGCTCCAGGCTGGTCTGCTCCAAAATCAACTTTTTATACTGACTAATGTCGGAAACCACCTCCGGTATCGTCAGACTATGCATAATTTCTTCGTAATGCTTTTTACTTTTTCTAAATTTTTCAAACATCCTTTACTCCTTGTAATGGAATTTTCTAAAATGGGATTCTCTATACCCACTCAACATACACTTAGCAAGGAAACTTCCCTTAGAATGTGCACTTGCAAAGGAACTATATAGCAAAAAGCCTCCCCCTGTCAAATGGGATTTCCGCTTGACTCTCTGCTATATTTTCGTATAGTGATAAAGGAAAAGAAAATCACTAAGAAGGAGGAAATATGAAGGTTCAAATCGTTGGTAGTCACATGTGTCCGGGATGCGTAGAAATTTTGGAGGAAATGAAGAAAAGAAAATGTAGAGGTGGATTTGTAAATATTTTTTGAGGATTTTCACTCTCTGAAATACTATCTGATGTTACGGGAGCAGGAGGACTGCTATGCGGAGATTCGAAGCAGGCGCTTCAGTCTGATTATCCTGAAAATGGCAGACTGGGCATCCTTGCATGATACTTCCGGACGGAAGAAAGTTTTTGGATATGGATGAGGCCTTGAAGGCATTGAAAGCCTAGCAATATTTCTAAATATAGAACATATAAGAAAATCAAATTATTAAATAGCTTTTTATAAGTAGGTCTGAAAGAGGGTAGTCTGAGCTCGACGGTACTAGTGAAAAACAAGAGAAACGAAGTTTTTCGCTTAGTATCCGTGAAGCGACAGACTTTTTCATCAGAAAAGTCGTCCTGTATCAGACCACTTTCCGAAGGAATTTGCTTTTGAGAGCAAAGTGAGCAGTGGATATCAAACCACTGCTCAGTCGAGGCGAATCTCAGGGGAGTGTGCCCCAATTTCAGACCTATACTTTATAAAAAGCGTATGGCTATTAAGCTATCTTTTTATATTCATCTAAGAACTGAAGCACTAGCCCTCACATTCTCCCCTTTTTCCACCTGTTCCTTAGCTAAAACCGCAGCCCCAAGGGCCCGGCATACGGGCATTTTATGGGAATGAATGGGCTTTCCGATTTTCTCCGATAAAATCTCTTGAAATAGGTTGCACAAAAGCCCTCCAGTCAGATAGACCTCCGGGCTTTTGCGTCTCTGAGTCTTCCCAACATTTGCTGCAACCTTTCCTGCAACGGATTGCAGGATGCCGTAAGCAATGTTGGCTCGTTCAATTCCCTGTCCCACTAAGGAAATTACCTCGGATTCCGCAAAAACCGTACACATGGAGCTGATTTTTACTTCTTCGGTATGCTCCTTGGCAAGAGAATTCAATTCCTCCATGGAAATGTTTAAACGGTTTGCCATAACCTCCAAAAACTTCCTGTTCCTGCAGAGCATTTGTCATTCATAAAAACTCTTCCACGGTTCTCCCCTACAGGTAATCACCTTGGTATCCTGACCGCCTCACATCGATCACATTCATGGCTTCATTACCAAAAAGAGCCATGGCACCTTTGGCATGGCAAGTGATTTCCGTCATGGTTTTTTCCTGCAAAGGCCACTGCGTTTCTACCGTAGCCTGTGGCAATGTCAGGCATAATGTTCTTCATCCATTGGCTCTTCCAATCTTTCACCAATGGACTTTAGGGCCTCAAAGCTACTCCAGCTGAGGCACGGAAAAGGCTTGAAGAATCTCGCCTTTTCCGTCTAAAACCACCGCCTTTCCCGCTGTGGAGCCTATATCAATTCCTAAATATTTTCTCTCCATCTTCCCTTCCCTACAAAAAGACCAAAAAGGAATTACAGCATCTCGATAAATGCTGCCACACGGGTATTTAACTGTCCCACATCGGACTGAGAGTAGTCAGTCTCTACGTTAAGATAGGGAATGCCCTTTTCTTCATTTACAAAGCGGCGAATCTTATTGGTCTCAATAGCATAGGTATGGCAGGCCTGCAAGGTCATATCCAAAACACCATCCGCATGATACTCACTGATCATCTCTCCCAAAGTCTGGAAACGGTTATTATTCGGTGTCATTACAGAGCAGCCGATAGCCAGATATCTTCTGGAAATTGCCTCGTAGATATCTTCAGCATTTTCATCCACCTGAATACCGATAGCCTTTTCTCCTGTACAGTTTTCATATCCTACTACCACACCGCCATTTTCCTCTACCGCACGAATGACCTTCTCGGTAGCTCCTCCGATAGGGCAGCCTGTAATCAGTATACGGGGGCGCTTCTCAAAATGCTTTCCTGCCTTATATTCCTCTTCTGTCTTCTGCTTTAAGGCAATGACCTCCTCCGCCAATGCCGCTCTATCAAACTTAAAGGTAGAGCCGTAGAGTACCTTAAAAACATCATATCCGGAAATCGGTGTAGGATCGTGCTCATGAGTCCGTAGAAATCCTTTTAATGCTTGATTGGCTCTATTGTTGATTCTGAGTGGCTTCTCTAACCATTTCATCGGTAATATCCACCTGGAACTTCTCGGAAAGATAGTCCTTTAAACGAATGATTTCGTTTCGATACAGTTGAACAGCCAATTCTGTCTGCTCATGGGGCAGCCGCAGGAAGAAAACATCCTTAAACTCACTCATCAATTCATACATCTTCTTCTTTCCGTCACAGGTGCTTTCTCCCACAACCACGTCGGAAAAATAGAAGAAGGGGCACTTGTCGGTTTTTGCAAAACCATAGCTTGACTTAATCAAAGGGCAGAGATTCTTGGGTCAATCCTTCTCCGCCTCTGCAATGGTTTCATCGGAAGTGGAGCAAAGAGAAACGCTGGCTGCTCCTATGCTCATAGCGATTTCCTTCGGAAAAATAAGTACAATAAGATCCTACAATGGGCTTCCCCTGGTCCTTCCATTCCTTCACCATCAGGAAGGACTTCTTTCTCTGCTCTGCAAAGCTCTCAAAAATCTCCGGCAAATCCTGTACAAGTTGCATGTTTAGCTCCTTTCCAAATAGACGCAAGTAAAATATATTGTGCTACAGCTCCTCTTCCTCCTGACAAAGGAGAGAAACTGTTAGTAACAAATAACAAATTAATAAATGGAAATGATATAGCTCTTACTCCAAAAGAAAGTTATTTTATTTTTAGAATAAACCAAAATAAAAAGAGAGACAAATTCTAATAACTTATAAGACTACGTTCTTATAGATAATGTGAATATGTATGTTTTTAATATTTGAGCATAGAGAGTACTCCTATTCTCCCCTTAGCTACTCTCTCTCATTGACCTCTTTTATGGCTTTTATCTCTTTATATATTTCTCTTTTATATATTTCTTCTATATCCCTATATCTGTCTGCCTCTTATGCCTCCTCCGCCAAAGACCGGATAGACTGGGCATACTCTGAAGGAGACATATCACATTCCTTTTTAAACTGCCGGGAAAAATAATGAATGGAAGAATAGCCCAACTGATCCGCGATCTGGGTAAAGTTTAGCTGTCCTTCACGAATCATCCGCTTTGCGGTATCCACCTTCATTTTATGGAAAAGCTCCATGACGCCCATGCTTCCTACTTCCTGAAAAAGCTTTTGCAAAATGAGAGCGTCCCAAAAGCATATCTCGACAGATTTCTTCAATCGTCAGCTTCTCCTGGATCCTTCTTTCCAGATACTCTACCACACTGTTATAAAGCTCCCTGTTTCCGATTCTTTTCCACAAAATACTCCGTACTTCTTCCGGGAAGAGCCAAAGAAAAATATCTTCTATATAAAGAAATCAAAAACTCCGCCAGATATTGCCGGATTAATTGCTGTCCACCAAAATTTTGCTCTGAAGAAAAAAGCAGCTTTCTTTCTGGTACGGTTGATCCATTCTGCCGCTGAAAAACATTGCTGCCTTCTTGAATAACTTTTCGATAAAATCCGCTTTTTCCTGCTCTGTATCGGAAAAGACATTTTCTGCGAAAATGCCAAAGAGCCGGACTGTGACAGTAAAAGCTGATGACCACAAGACTTACGCACCCTTTTTCCGTTGGTTAGGACATTATGAAACTCATTGGGTCTCATGGAATAATATTTCTCCTTTTTCAGGGAATTTCTTCCCCGGCAATAGCGGTGATTTCTCCGAATCCACACAAAACAAATTCCCAAAAGGGATGAGCCTCTCCGGGAAAAAGCAAAATCTTTATGGTATTGAAAAATAATGAAGAGATACCAGTTCCAAAATCTCTATAGAATCCTGCAGATACATCGCTTTCGTAATCCATTCTTCCCTCCCTAAACTTGCCTTTACCCCCAATACCGATACATTTGTTTTATTTTCAGCAGTTAATATGCACTTAAAATGCACTTAGAACGTACATAAAACGCTATGGAAGTTTAATAAACTGTTTTTCCCTATTGTCCTCCAGCATCACTATACTCATTCGATTATACCAATTAAATCGCTAATCATGCAAATATATGTTGCCATTTATTATGCTTTTTGCACCAAAATACGGGATAGATTTAGAAAAATATACAGAGGAGCAGTATTATGGGGAAAGAATGACAATTAACTCTTCCCGGAGAAGAGAATTTTTTTGAAGAAACCAAGGAACTGGTGGAGCGTTTAGGAGCGGATGCCATCAGAGACAGTGACGGCACCCATTTGGATCCAAAGAGCAAAAACCCTGCCGGTAAAAATTTACAGCACCCTATTTTGTAGCCAGAGGGCACAATGATTTGCAGAAAAGCATCCGGAGGAGGTCAGCAATTTTTACCCTGATGTCAAAGCCTCTAACCGCCTATTCCTCCCACTTGAAATCCCCCTATATGGAAGGCTTTCTTTCCAAAGCAGGTAAGCCCTGATTTTGACCATGATCCGAAAAATGGTGAGCTTATAGACTGTAGTACAGGGAAGTGTAGAGCCCTCCTTTGGAGTTTAAAAACGGAAAAAGAAGGAGGAGGGAAATCAGTATCTCCTGATTCTGGAAAATGCTATTCCCTTCCATCGTTATACCCTGAGCTTTTTGGCCTATGCCCTTTGGGACCCTACAGAGCTTTATAACCACATTACCAACCAATGGGGAGATGAGCCCGGAGACATCCCTTTTGACATTCGGAAGCCCCACAGTAAGGCCTTCGCTTAAATCCTGTCTCAGCCAGTGGCTGGCAGAGCATCCCGGATACGGATGTGGTGCTTCACCACATTTTTCTACCATTTTACCCTTCTCTTCAATCATGAAGAAAAAGAAAAATATGTGGACTGGTTTGGCTACGGAAACACCGTTTCCACAGATGCTTTAGAGGCCTTTGAAAAGGAATACGGCTATGCTCTTCGTCCGGAGGATTTGGTGGACGAGGGATATTTCAACAGTACCTTCCGTATTCCTACCAAGGCTTATCTGGATTACATGGATTTCATTCAACGCTTTGTGGCTAGGGAAGCCAAGGAGCTGGTGGAGCTTTTGCCATAAGGAAGGCAGAGAAGCCATGATGTTCCTTGGGGATAACTGGATCGGTACAGAGCCCTACGGAAAATATTTTCTTCCATCGGCTTGGACAGCGTGGTGGGAAGCGTGGGAGGAGGGGCTACTCTTCGCCTGATTTCCGACATTCCCGGAGTTCGTTATACCGAAGGCCGTTTCCTTCCCTACTTCTTCCCGGACAGCTTCCTCCCCGGTATGCATCCTGAAAAAGGAAGCAATAGAAAACTGGATCAGTGCAAGACGGGCCATTTTCAGAGTCCCATTGACCCGCATCGGTTGCTGCGGATATTTAAGCCTGGCCTACAAATTCCCCGCCTTCTTGGACAGCATGGAAAAGGTGGCGGAGGAATTTTAGAGAAATTCATCAGGCGAGTAGGGGCAGAAGGCCTACAACAAATGTAAGCTAGCCATCCTGAATGCCTGGGGAAAAATTCGCTCCTGGCAGGCTTATATGGTGGCTCACGCCCTGTATTATCAGCAGATTTACAGCTATTTCGGTATTCTGGAAGCCCTATCCGGTATGGCGGTGAGGTGAATTCCTCTCTTTACCGATCTTTTTGGAAAAATGGTATCCCAAAAGACATTGATGTCATCCTGAATGCGGGTGATGCAGGTACCTCCTGGTCCGGTGGAGAAATCTGGCAAAATGAAAAGCTTTGCACCATGCTGCGGCAATTCGTCTATGAGGGTGGCGGTTTTATCGGTGTGGGAGACCCCCGAGCTGCAGTATCAAGGCAGCTTCTTCCAGCTCTCCCGATGTCCTCGTGTAGAGAAGGAGTTGGGCTTCAGCCTGTCTACAGACAAGTATTTTTTAAAACGGAAAATACCGCTCACTTCCTATTGGAAGACTTCTCCAAGGAAGAGCTTTCCTTTGGGGAGAGTAAGAAAAACATTTACGCCACAGACAAGGATACAGAGATTTTGGAATATAGCGACGGTTCTGTACACCTTTCTGCCCATACTTTCGGAAAGGGACGAGGCATCTATATGGCAGGACTTCCTACTCTCGAAAAACACCAGACTTCTTTTTACGAGCACTTTTATACAGCTGCGGTAAGGAAAAATGAATATGCTCTCTACCAGGCCACAAACCCTAACTGTGAAGTTCATGCCTATCCGGAAAAGGGACTGCTTGCAGTTTTAAACAATAGTCAAGTGCCTCAAGATACCGGCTATTATGACGGAAAGGGAAGGCTACAGGAAATCCATTTGGAAGCGGAGAAATGCAGTGGCACAAGGATGCATAAGGCAGAAATGTACATGGCATGGTAATTCAGGATAGCACGAAGTCAAAAAGACAAATGCTTTACACAATCGTATAAAGATTATTTAGGAAATTCTCCCTATACTTAGAAAAAAATAACATATCTTTTTGTTTCTTCTATATAATTCATAAAAAATAAGAAGAAATAAAAAGAAAAAGGAAATCCCTTACTCTATCCTAGAGATTTTCAAGAAAACGGAGGAAAAATGAAAAAGAAAATTATTTTTACCCCATCGCCCTAATGGCATCCTTAGCCCTTGCGCTTACAGCATGCGGCGGCAGTCAGACAAAGGAAAAGTGCTAAAGAAGAGAAGGCAGAAAGCAAGGCAGAAGCAGGCAGCGAAGCGGAAAAAGGCTGATGCGTCCACAGAGTGGAGACGGATTAGTATACTGGTCCATGTGGAGGCTACGGAGCCTCAGGGACAGGCTTTTAAAGGGAAGCGATTGACGCTTTTCACCAGGATACCGGCATTGCCGTAGATGTGCAGTTTAAGGAAGAACCGGAATCCGTGAAGGATTGCAGCCCTGCACTTGATGCCGGAACCAACATTGACCTTTTCGATGAGGATATCGACCGTGTAAACAAGACCTGGTCCGACTATCTTTTTGGATTTAGAGGAAATTAGCAAAGGCAAATGACTACGAAAAGACTGCAAATGCCGGCCTTATCGCTGCTTGTAGAGAAGTAGTAGCGGAACCTTAAAGTCTATTCCTTACCAGCCAAATGTATTTGCTTTTCTTCTACAATAAAGGCAATCTTTGAAGAAGCAGGCATTAAAAGAAGTACCAAAGACCTGGGAAGAGCTGGATAGGCTTTGTGCTTTAATCAAGGAGAAGGGCTATGCTCTATCACCAGTGATGACGCTTATATCTTAAGCAGCTTCGGATACCACCTGTCCAGAATCAACGGTTATGAGAAGGCTTCTTCTATTGTAAAAGACGGAAAATGGGATGACCCTTCCGTTCTTGAAGTAGCTAAGGCTTACGAAGACTTTGCTAGAAGGGCTATTTCTCCGAGAGCATTGCCTCCAATGTTTGGCCTGCAGGACAGAACCAGGAATTGGCTGCAGGATCTGCTGCAATCTCACTTAAACGGTTCTTGGCTTCCAAACGAAGTAAAGGATATTGCCGGCGACGACTTCCAGTGGGATGCTTAGCTATCCTGCAGTAGAAAATGGAGTAGATGGCGTTGAAGCAGCTAACTCGGAGCACAGGTATTGGCTATCAACAAGAATTTCCAAGCATGCTGAAGATGCATTCCAAGTTAATCACCCACTTCACCAAGGGTGAGTACGACCAGAAGCTTTCTGAGATGTCTTTGGGAATTCCTGCAGACAGCGACAATAAGGAATGGCCTGAGATTTTTATCCTCTGTAAAGCCTGTTATGGACAGCTTAAAGACCTCGTTATCCATGGGCAGCTTCCGCGAAGATAATGCGGATATGACTCCTATCTTAAAGGAGAACTTCACAAAAGCTTTTATGCGGCAGCATCACTGCTGAGGAGTTTGTAAAGAATTTACAGAAGTAATGAAATAGTAAAACGACATTTGACGCTGTGAAAAAGGAAATCAGGCCCTCCTAAGCCGGGGAGGGAATCCTTTATAAGTTCTCACAGCCAATTTTTAGGAGGCTACAGTGAAAAGAATTCTGCTATGCTTTTTGCCTTTTGTCAGTCCCATGGCAATTCTCTTTCTTTTGGTGTTTCTTTTATCCCATCCTGAGAACCTTGTGTATGAGTTTCTTTAAAATCGACGGGTAACGGACGCCTTTTTCCAAATGGCAATTTGTAGGATTGGAAAACTACTAAAAAAATTATTAAACACAACCCTCTTTAGGATTTCCATGGGCAATCTGTTCCGCATCTGGGCTTTTGGGAGGCATTCTGTGTTAGGTCTATCCCACTTTTTGCCGTACTCCCTGACCTCCGGCATTCGTGGCAAAAGCTTTTTTTCCGCGCCATGATTTATCTTCCCAATATTGTTTCTGTGGTAGCCTTAGCCACCATGTGGCTCCAGTATGTTACAGTCCGAAATTCGGCTTACTGAAGAGCTTTTTCACCATGCTTCATCTGGACAATCTGCCAAGATTCAATGGCTGAGCAATGACCATAAGTTTATGGCTCTTTTGATTGCCCTATTGCTTCGGTATGGTGGGCTATCATATGTTGATTTTTGCCAGCGGTATCGAAAGAATCAGTGGCGATTATTTTGAAGCGAGCAACCTTGGACGGTGCCAATCGGCTCCAGCAGTTCCGCTATATTACCCTTCCACTTTAAAGGGAATGTTTCATACCAATATCACCATGTGGTCTGTCAGCAGCGTGGGCTTCTTCGTCTGGTCCCAGCTCTCTTCTTCGTAACTGCGGATACCCAGACCATCACCCCCATGGTCTATATGTATATGCAGATTTTTGGAGCAGGAAACAGTGTTACAGGGAGCGAAACGCGGGAATAGGAGCCGCAGTAGGGTTTGCTTTTAGCCTTTGCGTGGTCCTCATCTTCCAGCTTTGCAACCGACTCTTCAAGGACAAGGATTTAGAGTTCTAAAATAGCTGAAAATATCGCTAAGATTCTAAAGTATTTTCCGTTATGAAAAAGCCTATTCCTAAGTCCAGGATGGCTAAATCATTTTTCAAAAAGTCCGTAGCTAGTCTGTATAAAATATAGGATTGGAACATAAACAAGAAGGAGAAACAATATGTCATTTTTGCCAAAGAAAAAGCTATAGAGAGCACTGCGTTGGCAGAAGGAGCTTCGTCTGGCTCCGGCCTACCTGCTCCTCCTGATCTGGATTTTCTTTACGGTGGTTTTATTAAGCTGGGTGGTTTTGGCCAGCTTTTTCCACCACCAAGAAATCTTTGCCAACAAGCTGCTTGCCTCCGGTTTTCATTGGGAGAATTACGAGAAGGCCTGGGTCAATTCCGATGTATCCACCATCTTTTTTAACTCCCTCTTTTATTCTCTGAGCTCTGTTTTCCTTTTTGGTTTTGGTCTGTGCACCGGCAGCCTATGCCCCTTTTCCCGCTTTTTCCTTTAGGGGAAATCAGCTCATGCAAAATGCCTTTGTGGCTTCCATGGGTGTACCGGTGGTCATGATTGTTCTGCCCCTCTTTGCCATGGTGGCAGGACTGGACATTTTAAATCATGTAATTCCCAACAAAACTCACCCCTGATTTTTCCTCTATGTAGGCATCAATGTACCTTATACCACCATTTTTCCTGATGGGCTTTTTGCCAATATTTCCAGAGCCTTTGAAGAAGCTGCCGCCATTGACGGTTGTCCTCCCGGAAAATGCTTTTTGGCAGATTATGCTGCCTATGGCGCAACCGGGCATTATCACTGTCAGCATTTTCAACTTTATCAATGTCTGGAACGAGTACTTTATTTCCTTAATTTTCGGAAACCCGACCAGGTGCGTTCTGTGGCGGTAGGACTCTACTCCATGATTAACCCCATGAAATATACCGGAGACTGGGCAGGGATGTTTGCCTCTGTCATCATTGTCTTCTTACCCACCTTTGTACTCTCACCTCTTCCTTTCCGAGCGAATTATTGCCGGAGTAACCGGAGGCGGTGTAAAGGGATAAAAAGATTGAATACTTGCAGTATATACCTGCAGTTTTTTCCTCATGCTATTTTTGAAAAAGGAAGTCCTATGAAAAACAAATTAACGAACGAAGAATTGCAAAATGCCCTTTCCTGATTCACTTTGGAGGGAGAGGTAAAATCCTGCAAGCCCTACGGTTCAGGGCATATCAATGATACCTTTTTGGTGGAAGCCGGCAGAAACTATATTCTGCAACGAATCAACAGTGAAATCTTCACAAAGCCCAGGGAACTGATGGAAAATGTAGACCTTGTCTGCCGCTTTATGACGGAAGAAATCAAGAAACAGGGCGGAAATCCGGAACGGGAAAGCTTGCAGATTATCAAAACCAAGGACGGAAGCCTCTATTACGAAGACGAGAAGAAGAATTTTTCCGAATGTATCTCTATATTACCGACTGTAAGGCCTTTGACCTTGTAGAAAAACCGGAGCACTTTTATGAAAGTGCCTATGCCTTTGGACATTTTCAAAAGCTGCTTTCAGACTTTCCCGCAGAAAAATTACATGAGACCATCCCCCACTTCCATGACAGCCCACAGCGTTTTCAGCATTTTCTGAAGGCTGTAGAAGAGGATAAATTCGATAGAAAAAGATTGTGAAGAGGAAATTCAATTTTCCTCTCCCATGAGAAAGATTTGTCCTATGCTTTGGAGCTTTTGAAAAAGGGAGAATTGCCGCTACGGGTAAGCCACAACGACACCAAGTTAAACAATGTGCTCTTTGATGCCAATACGGAAAAGGCTCTTTGTATCATTGACTTGGATACCGTCATGCCGGGACTTTCCATCTTTGATTTTGGAGATGCCATACGCTTTTGGTGCCAATACCGGTGCGGAGGACGAAGAGGATTTGAGCAAAATCTCTGTCTCTTCCCTCTTTTCTCTATACCAAAGGCTTTTTAGAGGTTTGCGGAGGCTCCCTTTGGGAAAAAAAGAGATTCTTTCCCTACCGGAAGGCGCAAAAATCATGACTTTGGAATGCGGCATGCGTTTCCTCACCGATTATTTGCAGGGAGACAGCTATTTCCATGTGAACAGACCGACATAACCTGGATCGTGCCAGAACACAGATTGCCCTGGTAAAAAGATATGGAAAAGAAATGGACGGAGATGAAGGCAGAAGTGCAGAAATATTTGAGATAAAAAGCAGGAATTCTTCAGAATAGAAAAATATGCAGTATAGGGTCAAAATTGGGGCACGCTTTCGCTAACCTCGCCCCTGCAGCGGATACTAAGCGAAAAACTACAGTTCCTTCGTTTTTCGTGAAAGTACCGGCGGGCTCAGATTGCCCCTTTTTAGACCCTATACTGCATTAAAAACTATCTATTTTGTTATTTATAATCCCTGCTTTTTATCTCCATATAAAACCAGACAAAGAGATAGCCGGTTCCTGCCGCGGCCAGGGTAAAAGGGAATTCCGATTTTCATAAATTCACCGAAGCCTCACCTTGTAGCCCTCCTGCTTAAGTATTCCTACCGCAGTGATATTTGCACTAGCTCCGATGGGAGTGATATTTCGCCCAGAGTTGCTCCGGTTAAAAGTCCAAAAATACAGAAGATAGGGTTCAATCTGTAAAAGCTGGCAAATGCCTGTAATGATGGGAAGCATAGTTGCCACATAGGAATATTGTCAATAAAGGCAGAAAAGATTACAGAGCCCCAAACAATAATGCTGTACAAGAGGAAAAGATTGTTTCCTCCCAGCTTTACGATTCCTTCGGCCGCAAGATCAATCAGGCCCACATCGGTAATACCCTGAATCACAAGGAACAGCCCCATTAAAATCAAGAGAGCTCTCTATCCACAGAAAGCAAAGACTTCTTGAGATTTTTCCGGCATTTTCTTCATATGAAAATCCACTGCCATACAAATGACAGCAATAATGCAACAAATCAATCCGTTAATAATTCCGGGAGTGTTAGAATAAAGGAAGCCACAATCAGAGAAACCACCACCCAATCAATGCAATACTGGGAAAATATCCTTCCACCTCGGTTTTTTCCGTAGCCTCCACCGGTTGACGGAATTTTCTAAACAAAAGCATCATAATCGGTACGGTCACCATGGCTCCCAGCTCTACGGAAAAGAACATTCCGGGTTTTCCCTTCATAAAGAAAAACTCCATGAAGTTCATCTTGGCATAGCCCCCTCAACATAATGGAAGTGGTATCGCCCACCAGGGTTGCCGCACCTTGTAAGTTGGAGGATACCGCAATGGATAAAAGCATGGGAACCGGGCTGATTTTGATTTTCTTACAAATGGCAATCCCCACCGGAGCAATCATCAAAACCGTAGCCACATTGTCGATAAAGGCAGATACTGATCCGGCAAATAAGGACATCAAAATGATAACCCACATCACATTGGAACATTTATCCAATATAATCTCTGCCAGACGATTGGGCATCTTGGATTCAATAAAGTAATACACGATGACCATGGTTCCGCCGATCATCATAATCACATTCCAGTTAATGACGGACAGGAGGTAGAGGGATTTCTCTGTAATATACCCAATCCCACAAAAAGCAGGGCCACCGCCCAAATGGCATATAGCCTCCATTCCTGTTTTACAATCATCACCACATACATGAGAATAAACAAAATCAATGCAATACTTTGTAATGGCATCCCTACTGCTCCTTTACTTTAAAATATCCGCCCTCACTAGCTTGCTTCCTATACCACTGTTGTGTAGTCGTTTTATGGTCGCTCTATGATCGCTTTATGCGGATTCATCTCACTTTCTTACCCCTATCTACTAGGCTAAAGAAAAACTCCCGCAAAGCAGGAGCTGTTTTTTCCTTTTGTTATACTATTGTGCCCTAAGCTATTAAGAATGTCAAGAATTCTCTTCTTTTTGATACTTTGCACCATTTCCAAAGGGAAAGTTCCTCTCCCTACCCCCTTTTCAGAAAATGATACTTGGCAATCCCCAAATCCACCATGTCCATATCATAGTTATCCGGCACGGAAGCCCGAAGTTCCCCATGCTCATAAAAGAACTTCGGCTTTTGCTTATTTAAAGCACTGGGCGCTAAGCTACCGCCTCCATTCCCTCCTGTATCCAATGAGGATAAGAATCCTGTCCGAAATTCGCTCATGCCAAGGCTTTTTCTTCATAGGGAATAAACTGCCGATCAGCTTTCTGCCGATTCCCACTTCTCCGCTGTGCCCAAGAGCAATTACCGCCTGAATGTGCTCGTCCTCCGGATAGCAGAAGCTCTCCCGGTTAAAGGTTCCTCCAACCCAGCAGCTTCCTATTCCCAGCTCTTCCACAAACAGTACCAGCTCCTCCCCATAGAAACCGATTTTTCTCCCGAAAATGAGCAAGTCCCGCATTTCCCTTTTAAGAGAATCAAACTGCGTACATTTTTGAAAAAGTCCGTAGCTTTTTCCGAAAATCCTGAAATGCTCTACTGCCATCTTCTTCAAACTCTATCGTAAGTCCTGTTTCCAGATTGATTGCAGAAATTTTTATTTTGAATCGCCTCCATTTCCTCCTCGGACAGAGGGGCAGGAGTAAAAATACGATGTGATTTACGATGTAGGATTGCGTCTGTCATGCTTTTTCTTCTAATTAGCCTTTTCTTTTTAGAATTTATTTCTTTCGTTTTCTTTAGCATTTATAGCTATTACATAATATATTACCAAGCTTTTTGTTACCAAGCTTTACGCCGACTTCTTTCTATTTTTCAGTAGAAGAAAACACCCTTCCTAGTATAGAAAGTTTTTGCAGCAAGGGAGAGGATGTCACTTCCTCTCCTCTTTTCCATATTGTATTTCATTTCCGCTTACCACGAAAAATATGCCCGTACATCCTCAGCAGATAAATATCCCTCTTCTTCCCCGGAGCGCCTTCCTTCATTTAGTTTATGCAAAAGATGAAGTATCACTTTCGTCTTCTCAAATTCCTCTTGCTCTGCAATATCTCGACAGTTTGAAGCCATACTCCTCTCCTATTCCGCCTTTAGCAGTGCGCTTACCAGTGCAGGAATCGCCGCAAAAATCCTCTTCCTTGACACCCATTCCGCCCGAATATTTTTCGGGAATCACTTGAAAGCCCGCAGCCTTTAAGGACTCCCTGTAAAACCTTCACTGACTCTCCGCTCCAGCCATAACAGCCGAATGCCGCTGCCTTTTTCTTCTTAAACTTCAGCTGCTTTTAAAAACTCCAGCCAGCCTGCCACCGGGGACAAAATAGAATTTGCCACCGTTGGAGAACCTACTGCGAGGGCTTTCGACTTAAAGACCTCCGTCATTACTTCATTTTTATCCGACTTGAAATGTTAAAAACCTTTACCACCGTATCCGGACTTTGCCGATGAATCTCCTCCGCAATGCTGTAGGCAATCTTTGTCGTACCCTCCCACATGGTATCAAAGGCAATCGTCACCTGATCTTCCTGATAATCCTGAGCCCATTCCGCATATTTTTCCACAATCTGCATAGGGTTCTCGCGCAGATGGCACCATGAGAAGGGGCAATCATCTCTATCGGAAGATTTAAAGCCGTACTTCCTCCAGCTTTTTCCGTAAAATCGGAGCAAAGGGCACCACAATATTGGCATAGTACTTCATAGCTTCCTTCATGAGAACGCATTGATTTGCCTTATCGTTAAAAAGCTCCTCCACCGCATAATGCTGTCCAAAGGCATCCATGGAAAAGAGGATATTGTCCCCGGTTAAGAAAGTTGCCATGGAATCCGGCCAGTGGAGCATCCGCATTTCCAGGAAAATAAGCTTCTTTCCGTTTCCGATATCCAAGGAATCCCCGGTCTTAACCACGTGGAAATTCCAGCCCCTCTTGCCATACTGCCCCTCAATGCTTTTTCACCGCATTTTTCCGTACAATAAATAGGCACATCCGGAATCTCCTCCAAAATGGTGGTAAGAGAGCCGGAATGGTCGCACTCCCCATGATTTGCCACAATAAAATCAATCTTTTTCAGATCAATTTCCTTTTTCAGATTCTCCACAAAGTCAAAAACGGTGGGTGTCCAAACCGTATCCATCAAAACCGTCTTTTCTTCCTCGATGAGATAAGCATTCTGACTGGAACCGTTGATGATGGAATAATCATCCCCATGAAAATGCTGTAATTCCCAATCGATATAGCCTATCCAACTGACATTTCCCTTTACCGCTTTTTCTCATCCTTGCCTCCTAAAGAATCTTCTTTTTTTGCTCTACATTTTTCTTCGTACAAGGGAAGCTACTTCGACTATCTGGGAGCAAATCCGATAGTGCGTAGCTTCCCGGAGAACTTTTTAATGAAATCAAATCCTAAACAGCCTATGCTTAAATGATAGCTTATCCCTAAAGTAGATACCACCCATGCCTCGAGGGATGCTCGTTAAGGATGACTGCTTATGCCAAACTAATCAACAAAGCCATTTTGAAATTTCCCTTTGCTGTTACTGCATGCCGTCCTGCCTTGGCAAAATGGAACTCTTCTCCGGCATGAATCACATGGTCCACACCCTCATATTGAATCACTGCTTCTCCTTCCAGAGCAAATACCATAGCCTCTCCCGGAGCTGCGTGCTCGGAAAGACCGGTTCCCTCTGAAAAGGACATCAGCACAAACTTCATTTTCTCATTGTGCATCAAATCCATGTTTACAATCTTACCCTCCTGATAGGGGAGTAAGTCTGCCAAACGAAAAACCTCACCTGCTTTTACTGCTTCATTCATAAAATCTTCCCTCCTTATGGAAATTTCTGTGTATACTGCACCTTTTTCACTACGGATTCCCACCGGTTTCTCCACCGGGGTGAGAATGGCCTGCCCCTTGGAAAGGAACTTCCTTCTCCTTCTCCGTAAACTTCTATCTCCCCCTCCGCTACGAAAAGTAACTTATGATAGGAGTAAAGCTCTGCACTGATATCTGTCCTCTCCGCCATGGAAAAATAAATGATTGCGTTTTCTCCCGGATGAATCTGCTTGGATACGGTACAGCCCCGTACCGGTGGATTCTCTCTTGCTATGGAAAACACTTCTCCGACTTTTTCTTTCATAAGCCTCCTTTCTTTGCTGAAGGACTTTGATTTTTGAAAATGCATTTAAGCTTTAAAAACATTGCTCTTGAAGTCTCTTTAAGCTCTAAAAATTTGCCCTTGAAACAATTTAAACTTTAGCTTTATAAGAGGCTTGCATCTTTAAATCCTTCTTACAAAGTCTATTGTATACAATATAGAGAACTTATTCGTTGCAAATGCAACATTTTCATCCTATTAAACTATCCCTCAAAAAATGCTCGAGGGCTGAATTTTATTCCTCTTCCTCCTCAAGTAACTCATGCTCATGAACATTTTTACCGGCTTTCATATCTGCAACTCTTCTTTCCAAAAGACTTGTATTTTCTGATCCGGTCTGCTTCCATTTCCAAAGAGCCGTTCCGAAAATGAGGGCATATCCCACAAAACTATAAACGTCCGGAATTTCCCCAAAAGACCACAAAGCCCAAAACAGCCGCAAAGAGCACCTGGGAATAGTCAAAAACAGAAATCTCCTTGGCAGGGGCATAGGCATAAGCCTTGGTCACAAAGATCTGTCCTACCGCCGCACTGCATCCAGCCAAAATCAAATAGACGGTTTGCCGAATAGACATGGGCTTATATTGGAAAAGAAAGAAGGAAGCAAGGCCAAAACCGAGAATAAGGAAAAGGAAAAACCACAACAGGTCCCTTCATGCCTCCTAAGCCTAATTTTCTCACATAGGTATAAGCAGTTCTCTGCAAAGCCTCCCAAGAGTCCCACAAGAGCAGGTAATCCCAAAACGCCCTGTCCGGGCTTTACCACAAAGGCAGCACCCAGCAAAGCTAAGAGGACAGAAAAAATGGCCATTTTATTGGGTTTTTCCCCCAAAATAAAGATAGACATCACTATGGCAAAGAAGGGAGCCATTTTTTGTAAAATGCCTGCATCCCCCAGCTTCAAGTAGCTTAATGCCCAAAAGTTGCAAAAGAATCCCCAAGGTTCCCAAAACAGCAACGAAGCAATAAAGGAATTCTAAGCTCCTTAGGGACAGAATAGTGCAGTCCCTGCCTTCTCATCATCAAAAAGGCAATCAAAGCCGCCACACAATTTCGGAACATAGCCTTCTGCATGGTAGGCACATCTCCGGAAAGCTTTACAAAGAAGGACATTCCTGCAAAGCCTGCCGCAGAAAGGACTATGGAGATAATCCCCTTTATTTTCCGTTCTTTTTCTACTCTGATTTCTTCTTTCATTTACACTACTCTACTTTCTAAACTAAATATACTGTCTTATTATAACGAAAATGAAATAAAAACAGCCAGTCTAGTGCATCTACAATTCTCCCAACATATCCTCATTTTAATCCACCCTATAAACTCTCTATTCCTTTTCTCCTATAAAGCCTTTTATACTGAAAACACTTGAACAAATAAGCTTCTATTCCAATTGAAAGTATACAGAAAGTTTGACGGCATCCTATGTACAGCGCTATTGATAATATTCATTTTCATTTTTATATATTGATCGCTATTCCTTTGGGCGGAATTGGATCTTTCCGGAAAGCAGCATTCCTCACAATATGCTCCGTTACATTGAATCCGGAACCGCCAGCTTCTTTATAGATTCTCAGGAGTATTCTGTAAAAAGACCAAATTATTTATATTCCCAGAGGAAGTCAGCTCTCCTGCTTTTGCCACCAGCAGTCATTTTTCCTTCACCAGCATTCGTTTTTACCAGCTCTGTTTTTCTTTTGAAGGAGGGGACTTACTAGGGATTATTATCATTTGCTGAAGATTATGGAAGGCAAGGGAGAAAGCTTTTTATTTTGATGAAATGTATCAATGGGTCAAAAAGCAGTCCCGCTAAGATGTTCTTTGTCAGGGGTATTAGAGCTTTTTGATTGCCTCTCTCATTGCTACAAGGTCAATCCGGAAAGAGATCAAGAAGAGTTTTCTTCTATTTCTTTGAATACTAAAAAAACGATATAGAAGAACAAGCTAAAAAAACTCAGCTAATGTAACTTCTCAAAGTCAGCCTTCTTCATGTTCAAATAAGGAAGCCACAGAAGAACAGGACTTAGAAAAATCAGAAATCAAATCAAAAATCCGGTACCGGAATGGATTTCGTATCCAAGGGGTAGTGGATTATATTCTCTGCATCCCAATGAAAAATATTCTCCAAGCCGTTTAGCGGAAATGGCGGAATTAAGTAAGCAAAAGATTTACTTTATTCAGTTCCCAGCTGGGAAAAGTCTCCCATGGTCTCATGTCAAAGAGCTGAAGCTTACTGCTGCCAGAAAATTACTGGTTTCAACCTTCACATCAACGATATTGCCTATGAACTGGGCTATGAAGATACCAATTACTTTATTCGTGAATTTAAACGAGCATTCGGATGTACGCCGAACCAGTACCGTCATATTGCCAAAGAATAAAAAATATTTCTATTTATAATTTAATAAAGAAGATAAATCTTATTAACAGTAAAAACTTTTGTTTTTCAAGCGTAAAAATGCTATTATTAGGTCTATTTTTCTATAGAATCGTCTAAATTGTTCCTATATCATACAAATTAATCAGTTATTATACACGAAAGAAATATTGCAATCCCCAAAGGAACTTTGCAAACAAGATGCCCTAGGATTCCCTATAGCACTTGCATACTACTAAGGAGGACGATTTATGAGAAAAAAGATTTTAAGCGCTATGCTGAGCCTGACAATGCTTTGTACAGCTCTAAGCGGATGCGGTAGCAGTGCCGCAAAGGAAGAAAGCAAAGCTCCTGAGCAAAACAGCAGCGAAGCCAAGGGCAGTGAGGAAAAGGCGGAAGCAGCTGAATTGGAAGGAGATATTACATTCTGGCATTCCTTTACCCAGGGACCAAGATTGGAAACCATTCAGGAAGCTGCGGATAAGTTCATGGAGGAACATCCAAAGGTTACTATCAAAATTGAAACCTTTTCCTGGAATGACTTTTACACCAAGTGGACAACAGGACTTGCCTCCGGCAATGTGCCTGACATGAGCACCGCCCTGGTTGGTCAGGTTTCCGAAATGATTAACTCCGACGCAATTATTCCGCTGAATGGATTAATTGATGATATCGGAAGAGATAAGTTCAACGAAAACGCTTTAAATGAGCTTACTATGGATGGCAACAACTACGCAATACCGCTTTACTCTCATGCTATGGTCATGTGGGTTCGTAAGGATTTGCTGGAGCAGAACAACTTGGAAGTACCAAAGACTTGGGATGAGCTTTATGAAGCAGCCAAGACTTTGACAAAAGACGGCGTTTACGGTCTGTCCTTCCCCTGTGGTTCCACAGACTTCCAAGCCACCAATTTCCTGAACTTCTATGTTAAGGGTGTCGGAGGAAGCTTGTTGACTGATGATTTAAAGGCTAACCTTACCAGTGATTTGGCTATAGAAGGAATCAACTATTGGCTGAAAGTCTATAAGGATTGTTCTCCAAAGGATTCTATCAACTACAATGTACTGGATCAGGCCACCCTCTACTATCAGGGAAAGACAGCCTTTGACTTTAACTCCGGATTCCAAATCTCCGGCGTGGCAGCGAACTCTCCTGATTTACTGGATTATGTAGACTGCTATCCTATCCCCACCATTAAGGGAACAGAGCAAAAGGGTATTACCACCTCTAACCAACCTTTGGTCATTTGGAAGAACTCTAAGCATCCTGAAATTTGCGAAGCCTTTATTAAGACCTTATACGAAGAAGATACCTATGTGAAATTCCTCCATGCAACTCCTGTGGGAATGCTGCCTGCCATCAAGGGTATCGAAGAATCTGAAGCTTTATAAAAATGATCCGACTATTCAGAAATTTGCCCATGCGGAGGAAGTAATTTCTTCTCAGATCCCCGGCGGAACCGCTATCGGATTTGAGCATGGACCAAGCGTACAGGCAGGTATCCTTACCAACCAGCACGTGATTGAAGAGATGTTCCAAGATATTATCACCAACGGAACAGATGTAAAGACAGCCGCTAAAGCAGCTGAAGATAAGTTAAACAGCTTAATGGAAGCTGCATGCAATAATCTTTTTTCTTTCGAAAAGGCTGCAAGAAGATTTCTTCTTGCAGCCTCCAAACTAGAAAGGTAGGTCAGAAAAATGAAGACAAGATCTTATACGAAATGGTTGTTTGTACTCCTGCCGTCATTGTCGTAGCCGCCCCTTTTATCTATCCCATTTTTTCCAGTCTCTTTTTCAGTATGACCAGTAAGAATCTGATTCGACCAAGATACAGTTTTTCTGGGACTGAAAAACTATAAAGATATTCTAAGTGATCCCAAATTTTGGGCAGCCTTTTTGAACTCTTTTAAATGGACTGTATTTTCCTTGTTGGGACAGATATTAGTGGGCTTCACTGCTGCTCTAGCCTTAAATCGGGTAAAGCTCTTTAAAGGGATGTATAAAACTCTACTGATTATTCCCTGGGCCTTCCCTTCCATCGTTATCGCCTTCTCTGGACTTGGATTTTAAACGGAGTCTATGGCATTTTACCGAATCTTTTGGTGAAATGGAAAATTTGCGAAACCGCTCCACAGTTTCTCACAGAAAAGAATCTGGCTTTTTATCGTACTGGTGCTCATCAACATTTGGTTCGGAGCACCGATGATTATGGTCAATGTCTTATCTGCTTTACAAACTGTACCACAGGACCAGTATGAAGCCGCAAAAATTGATGGTGCCAGTGCCTTGCAGACATTTAAACATATTACGCTTCCCCATATAGCTGGTTATGGGCTTGTTGGTGGTCCCTAGGGACTGTTTGGATTTTCAATAACTTCGACTTAATCTATCTGATTACCGGTGGAGGACCTGCCGGAAGCACGCAAACCGTCCCCCTTTATGCCTAGTGAAATGGGTTGGGGAACCAAGCTGCTGGGAAAAATCCTCTGCTGTAACAGTGCTACTGTTTATTTTTCCTAATGAGTGTTTGCATTATCTACTTCACCATTATGAATTGTTGGGAAAGGGAGGAAAATAAATGAGAAAGAAATATTTTGTGAGCTTAATCAGCTACATCTCACCTCTTGCTCCTCTGTTTCTTCGCCGTTTTCCCTTGCTATGGATTATTATTTCTCCATTAAAGGAAAGGGCGAATTAACCGAAATCCTACTAGCCTTTCTTCCAAAGGTAGTAACTTTGGAATATTATCGCTATGTGATTTTTTGATTTGGGATTCATTGTGAATATCCGAAACAGTGTCATTATTTCTTAGCCACAACCGGAATTGCCATCACAATTTCCTCTTTGGCTGCCCTATGGCATTGTACGCTTCTTCCCCTAAAAATCGGAACGATACTGTCGAAGGTTTTGGTAACCACTACATTTTCCCTCCCATCCTTTTTAGCCATTCCTTATTCCATCGTAATGGCAGCTGGGACTGACCAATACCAGAATCGGATTAGTACTGGTCTACCTTTCCTTCAGTATTCCCTATGCGGTTTGGCTTTTTGGTTGATTTTTAAAACTGTACCCATAGGGATAGAAGAAGCCGCAAAGATAGATGGAGCAATAAAATCTCAGGTGTTTATGCAAGTAGTTATCCTCTAGTGGCACTGGGAATCGTAGCCACCGCCATTTATACCTTTTATCAATGTTTGGAATGAGTTTTTGTACTCTTAATCCTAATCAATGATACTTCCAAGATGATCTGGCTGTTGCCCTTCGCCTCTAAACGGTTCAGAAATATTGGACTGAGGGCGATATGATGGCGGCTTCCACATTGGTAGTAGTTCCTTCCATTATCTTCTTCTGCCTGATTCAGAATAAGATTGCAGGAGGACCGTCCGAAGGAGCTGTAGCAAGTTCTTGTAAATGATAAAAAAAGCGAGGAATAAAATATGATGAATTATGCCGTAGTGGTGTGGGCTATTTCGGTGCAGAATTGGCTCGTATCATGAAAGAACAAGAAGATGCACAGGTTGCTGCCGTATATGATCCGGAAAATGGAGACTATTGCGAAAGAATTATCCCTGCGACGCAGAAGCAAGCTTGGAATCCCTTGTATCCAGACCGGATGTAAATTGCGTGATTGTGGCATCCCCAAATTATTTGCACAAAGAGCCGGTAATTTTGGCTGCAAAGCACGGAAAGAATGTTTTTTGTGAAAAGCCTATCGCCCTCTCCTACGCAGACTGTGATGAAATGGTAAAGGCCTGTGAAGAAAATCACGTGATTTTTCATGGCAGGACACATCATGAATTTCTTCAATGGTGTACACCATGCAAAGGAACTGATTAACGAAGGAAAAATCGGAAAGGTTCTCTACTGCCATTCCGCCAGAAACGGCTGGGAAGATGTGCAGGAGTCCGTATCCTGGAAGAAAAATTCGGGAGAAGTCCGAGGACACTCTTTATCACCACATCCATGAGCTGGATTGTGTTCAGTTCCTCATGGGAGGGATGCCGGAAGAAGTTACTATGGAGGCAGGAAATGTGGCTCATCAGGGCGAGGCCTTTGGTGATGAGGATGATATGATTTTCATTACTGCTCGTTTTAAGGATGGCCGTTATGCTGTGATGGAATGGGGTCTGCCTTCCGTTGGCCGGAGCATTATCTATTGATTCAGGGTACAAAAGGGCGCCATCAAGCTGGATATGTTTGATGCCGGCTAAGCACCCTTGAAGGTGAGACGGAAAAGAGCCATTTCTTCTCCACGAAAGTGAGGAAGAGATGTGACAGAACCCGCATTTTCACTATGGTACGGAAATGGACGGTGCTATTCAATACGGTAAACCCGGCAGAAAGCCGCCACTATGGCTACAGGGCATTATGAAGAAGGAAATGGCCTTTCTCAATGGTATAATGCACGGTAAAGAAGTAAGTGACGAATACAAGCCCCTTCTCACCGGAGAAGCTGCAAGAGCTGCTATTACTACAGCGGATGCTCCGTACAAAGTCCAGAATGGAAGACAGAAAGGTAAAGCTTTGAAATTATCGGATAAAAGATAATCACTCTTTTTCATAATCCACTGATTGCCTTTTTCAATCCTTTTGCTCCACTTCACAAAAATGGTTTCCGGGATGTAGCTCAAAATTCACACAATAGCCCGAGGATTGGTAGTGCTCTACCAGTTCCCGGGTTTTTCTTTCTATGGTGGATAGGACGGCATGCTTGGTTTTCGCTTCCTCTGTTCCCAAAGAAAGATAGAGCCTCTCTGCTTTGTTCAGCATTTTCTTCTCCTTGGCAAATGAAAGGAAGTCCGGATACCAAAGAGAGCCGGAGACAGAGGCTATCCGAGAAAATAAAGAACTTCGGTAGCCGGCATATAGGGCAAAAAGACCCGCAAAGAATACCCTGCCAAGGCATAATAGCTCAGCTCTTCCAAGAATTTCTACCGCCTTCGAATAATTTCTTTTCTAAAAGGGACAAATATTCATCCGCCCCGCCGATAAAATCCTTTTCTGTATTGATTAAAGCAGGACTATCCCAGGGGCACATATCCTTCTGCCATTCCAAGTTATTGATGCAAAGAAGTGGAAAGCTAAAGTACTCCTGCTCTTTTAAAAGCTTGACTACTGCCCTTCCTCTTCGGGAAAAGCAATGAAGAATCAGTAGCGGAGAGTATTTTTCTCTTTCTTCCTTCCGATTCCATAGTCTTTCCTTCCATATCAAGCTCCAAATCAGCTGATTGTGCTAAATTCTTCCACCATACTTTCAAGCGGTTGATACAGTGTCGCTTTTCTTTTCCCTCTACGGAAAAGGAAGATATTTTTCAGCTCTTTTTCCATTCCTATTTTCTCCATTCCTATTTTCTCCATCTCTATTTGTACATCTATCAAGTATCATAATCAAACACTTTTCTATACTATAGCATTGTTTTCCTTTTCGAAATACAAATCTTAAAAAGCCGGAAATCATAGAGAAATTTGTAGATTGCCATCTCATTTGTGCTAAAGTATACTAAAAATCAAAGCCATGATTTCTTTAGCAAAATATTCTGCTACAATATTCTAAGTTTAAGTTCAATGCTACAAGATAACTTTATGATGAACTTACCAGATAAGAAAGGAGTTACTATGCAGAAAACCATCTATCTTGCAGGCGGTTGCTTTTGGGGTAGAAGCCTATTTTCAAAGAATCCCGGGAGTGCTTTCTACCCGTTGCGGTTATGCTAACGGAAACAGCAGAAATCCCAGCTATAAAAGAGGTTTGCCAATCAATACCGGACATGCGGAAACCGTAAAAATCGACTATGATCCGGAGCGCCTGCCTTTAAAAATCTTTTGCGCTATTATTTTCGGATAATTGACCCTACCAGCTTAAATAAGCAGGGAAATGATGTAGACACCAATACCGCACCGGCATTTACTATGTAGAGGAAGAGGACAAAGAAATCATTCAGCAGGCTCTGAAAAGAGCAGTGAACAGTACAGCTCTCCTTTGGTAGTGGAAGTGCTTCCCGGGAAGCCTTTTGACTCTGCGGAAGAATATCATCAGGATTATCTGAATAAAATCCGGGAGGCTACTGTCACATTTCCCTGCCCTGTGGATGAGCCCTTGATTGATTCGAACAATATCAGCCTCTTTCCGAAGAAGAACTACAGGTGAAAAGCTGACAAAAAGACGAATACAATAAAGCTGGGATGAATAGCTACAGACCGCCCTCTTGAAAATGTCTATTGGGATACAAATGCCAAAAGGGCTTTATGTGGATAGAGCCACCGGAGAGCCTTTATTTTCCTCCAAAGACAAAGCTCTACCGCCTGCGGCTGGCCCAGCTTTTGCAAAAACCTATTGCAGGAGAAGTAATCCGCTATCTGAGGACAACAGTCTGGGAATGCGTAGAATAGAAGTCCGTTCCCAGGGTGGAGACTACCATCTGGGTCATGTCTTTCATGACGGCCCAAGAGAACTGGGAGGCCTGCGCTACTGCATTAACTCCTCTTCTGTCCGCTTTATTCCCTATGAGGAAAATGGAAAAGAGGGGTATGGGGAACTGAAAAATATATCTAAAAACCATCTTTCCTTGCCTTAGTTGCCGGCGCAACTAAGTTCCCTCCAGTCCTGTATACGCTCTACGTTCCATCTACTCTTCAAATCATATTGCAACGAAAACAAAGTATGATAAAAATAGTAAAAATTAATGTTTGAATAGTACGGAACAAAAACAGAGACGATAAGTAAAATCTCTTAAAGAGGAAAGGCAAGGAGGACGAAATGAAAGCAAAAACAACTACTTTTTAGTATTATTCCTTCTTCTTAGCTTTATTTTCCTGTCTTGTGCAAAAGGCAGAAAAAGAAGTTGGCGGGAGGGACAAAACAGGGGTAGAATCTGGTGATTCACAGGAGGAGCAGAAGGACAGCGGGGAAGAAAAAGAAGCAAGCTGAAAGCACAATTATAGGAATGCCCCATATCCTTTTAGAAGAAATCGGAGAAAGGCACACGGATGCAAACTATCATTATCTTTATAGTATAGAAAGCACTAAGTTACACCTGAAGGAAGAGGGTGAGGAATTTAATGCCCTGAGAAATGCCTTTGAAGACTATAACAAAGAAGTAGAAGACCTATATCAAAAGGATTTTGCGGAACTGGTAAATGTCGCTAATACTTCAGAAGAGGCCAAAAGGAATGTGGCGAACTACTTAGGAAATACTCCTGAAGTAAAGACCAATAGTGATGTTATTCAGCAGACAAAAAGCATCGTCAGCATTTTAAATTCCAAATCCATAGATTACACCGGAAGCGGAAGTGAGTATCAGTACTATTCTGTGAATTTTGATAGTAAAAACGGAAAAAGACTGGCATTTTCCGATGTGGTAAAAGACAGGGACAGCTTCTTTGCTTTGGCAGAAAAAAGAGCGCAGGAATCCGCGGGTACAGTGGTGGAATTTCCTCTTGCACTTGTACAGAGTATAAAAGAGAAGGGAGATGAACTTACCTGGACAGTAAATGCGGAGGGCATCTCCCTATATTCCGATATCGATCTCATTGGCCGATCTCTTAAGTCCCCAAGGTTCTTACTGCATATTTTTGATGAAGGAGAATATATTTGCCGAAGAATATACAAAGACGGAAGAGAACTATGTAATCCCACTCTTTGACAATATGTATCTGGATTTAGATGTGGAGGGAAGCGGAAAACGGGAGCCCGTTTATCTAAAAAAACAGGAAGAAGAGGGAATGTTTTATTTGGATCTTTCCATCGTTTCCGGCAGTAGAGAAAGCGGAGCTGTGGAAGGATTGACGAACCCTTATCTTCTCAAAAAGTCCGGAAAAATACTACATTTACCTCTTTAAGGATGAAGAAGACGGGATAACTTTACTCTATAGAATCGACCTCTCCACTATGGAATTAAAACTGGAGGAAAACTGGAATGTCGACATATCCATTAGAGAATCCTACAGGAAGGATGTAGACAATATCGAATACATGCATCATCTCAAGGAAAATTTTACGGATGCTAAAGGGTTTTGTGGAGCAGAAGACAACGGCTTTCTCAGTACCAATACTGTAGAAATAGACTGGTTGATTGATGCGAAGCTTATCCAAAACCAAATGGAAACCGATACAAAATAAGCAGCAATCATGTTATCCAGGCTATTCAAGATGTTCCGGTTCAAGAAGTAGATGTAAATGGAAATGTGCTAAAAGAGGGAACTATCCCCACCGGTTCCTATCTCCTACTGATGTATACGGATAATTCCTCTTACATGGATATGCGCATTGTTGATGAAAAATATATAGATAATGAAGGAAATGAGGACTTCAGCATTTTTTTAACCTAAATGATTTTAGTCAATTCCAATATAACGGAACTTGCTACCGAGTACCGGTTGAAAGAGATACGCAGAATTGGACTTTAAATATCAACGGAAAAGACGAAAATGAACTCTTTAGGGGAATGCTATATGTTGGTTAATCTTCGCTAAGGTCAACGCATGCCGGCTCTGATACAAGCTAAAAAGATAGAAAAAAAGCAGTGAAGAAAATTCCACTATCTCTTCTCGTCCATTATCCCTGGATGAGAGGAGATATTTATACACACCTTATCCATTAACGGATATTATCCGAATATGGAGTCTAGTATATTTATATTGACTCCTTTACAATAATAGCACTACATAATCCTGTCTATTCTTCTCATTTTTCCTAAGACTTTCTTATTCCTATTTCTAAAAGGAGAATCTCATGTCACAATTCCAAACAAAAATCCTGAAAATTCAAAAGAGCACACACATTACAAAAATCAAGCTCTCAGTTAGAAGTAAAACAGCTATAATATCATCCCTAACTCTTATGGATGATATTCTTTATCAAAAATCGTATTGCAGGATAAGCGATGCACTGAATTTATTTTACAAGTTATTATGGAGAAATGATTCTTTACGTTTGAAAGAACAATGTATTCAGAAGGACACTCCCCAATATTCATGGACATTCTCTGTCTTGGATTGTTACTGTGAGGACAAAGAGCACAATCTATATAACATCGAAATCCAAAAATGATTCTCAAGAAGCAATCCCTCAAAGCGAGCCAGATTTCACGCCAGTCTGATAGATATTCATTCTCTAAAAGAAAGGACAAAATTTCAAGCAATTACCCAAAACTTTACGTTATATTTGACTACAGCTAAAAGATATTTTCAAAGCAAGAATTACAAGCCTATCATATTGAAAGAATCATGAAGAAAATGGCCAGCCCTTTTGATGATGGCTCTTATATATATACTGCACATCACTGAAAATAGACGTCTAGTCTGGGAAGACTGGCAGAAGATTTTCATACCAACGATCCCAAGCAAATGCATTCTACAATACTATCCAAAAGAGTAGCAGAACCAAATCTACTCGACCTTATGCAGAAGGGAGACAAAAACATGAATATTCTTTTAGAACGTTATCGCCTAGCCGCCTGAAAGAAGGCAGAGAAGAAGGCAGTGAAAAGTTAGCACAATTAATGGGTATTCTAGCGGAAAGTGGCAGACTGGAAGATATCAGCTTCCAGGGATAAACGCTTCAGACCTTCCATGAACTGAACTTAATGTAGAGGCAGTTCTACTGTTGCGCATGCTTTACGTTCCTCAAGCTCAATCTCTTAAGCTGTGTTTTTCACCTGTAAATGAATCCCTTCTCCTGAGGTTGATTTCCTCAGCTCTGCCCGGCAGCTCATAAAGGGTGCCGGATAGAGCCTGGGTCGCATCATTCACAAAGTCAAAAGAAAAACTGGTCCAGCAAAAGTCTAAGCCGAAAGTTTCTCCGCAACTTCCCACGCATATCCTTCTTACTCGCACATACTGGCAGACCTTTCCTGCATGACTTCTGTCCACAGTCAGGTGATCCTGATGCAAAGCTCATATGCAGAGGACATAGCTCCTCTCACACTCTGCACATTTCATTTGGAAAAGTTCTTGTCGGTTAGAAACTACTTGTTCAGTCAACATTCGACGTTTTAGGCACTCCTGGAAGCCGAAATCCGTAGACCAAGGTCCAGAAGTTTATCCTCTAATCTGCAAAGCTTTTCTTCTTTCTCGCAGGTGACACTCGCCAGCTCTCACCCATCTTTTATAAAAGCCTCTGAATTTCCGCGAATGACGCTGGCATAGCCTATCTTAGGAAAACAGTTTCTCAGGGAAATGACATTTTTGCCCATGCTCACGGGGCATTCTCAGGAGCATTTCCACCGGCCTCGAGCCTGCATCCAGCCTGTACCATGATCGTTCGTCCATCCCTTCATGGTCTGATATGCATAAAACTAAAAGTCAAATCCAAAGCCGGGCTTGCACTTTTTCATGGTCTTCTACTATCAACCCACAATACTTTCTGTATCCGCCTCTACTTTGGCCTCCTCCACAAAAGCAACGGTACAATTTACGGCCGGAAACAGGGACTTGCAGTCATATTCGCGACCGACAGAGAAAGCACCGACGACCTTCCAAGAAAAGAAATCGCACTCGCACATCCCGCCAAAGTTTCCGCCGCCTTTTCCCAATCACATCGAATATCGCATTTCACAGCATTTTCCGAAGAAAAAGCAAAGCCGCTGAAGACATCACTCTTTTCTTCTTGCTACGGTTACCGCATATATATCTTCCGTTCTTTTCCAATCCAAAGCTTTCGATCCTGATCTGCACGCAAATTCTTCCGGGCAACTCTTTTTCTGAAACTCGGATTTCATGGCTTTTGATATTGGATCGTCCATCCTCTCGCAATGGCACTGTTTCTACCACGAACGCCATCCGGATAAATCAGCTGAATAATCCGGAGCCTTGTTATAATCCGCAGTATGCTATGATAAGATGCGAACCATCCTTATCCGTACGCTGCTGTTCCGGAAAATGCCACTGGTTTCACATCTTCATCCGGTGCAAAAGCTCTGTCTCCCATGATAGTCCCAGTGAGTAAGTCCTCGAAAGTCAATGCCCTCAATGCATCGCATCCCATCTGGTGCTATAGGGATTGCATGGATAGATGATACTCCTTTGTGGAAAGAGAAAACCACGTGATCATTGAGCCAGTCTATTGCAGGACTTAAAATGAAATCCCGGACGCTCGTGTCTCTGGACCTCTGAAAATGTGCCTTTTCTGAAAGTAGCGGGCAAGTGATAATTGAAATTTTATGATCAGATTACCTCTGATTCATCTTTTAGAAAGATTATTTCATTAAACTATTCTTTCCTTTTCTTTCTGCGCTCGTCATGGTGCTCATGCCTTGATTATCAACGGTGAGATCAACTTTCGTTCTTCCACCATAGCCTTTGTATTTTGTTGTTTAATAGCATCTCTAGCACCTGCCAGGTGCTTTAATTGTGTCGCCTTATGTGCTAATGTAGGAAAATCATATCCCGAAGATTTCGTTCCATCGCAGTTACAGTCGAATATCCTCCGGGAATTCTCCTTTTGGCACTACATAACGCATACATGGCATCAAAGCATCGCCAAAACCCATCTGACATCCGCATTGTGAATAAACATCTCGTACTAAATCTTGAAAAATATCGATCAGCGAATCTCATTCCATTTAACATACATCGTTTCACATTTACGCCTGCGCTTTTTGCATCGTTTCTTCAACACCATGACGATCCATGTAGGCCACTACCTGCAGCTTCTTGATCTCGGAACCGTAAAACTCCACATCCAACCCGTGCGCCATCTTTTGCCGCTAAGCCGCCGCCTTTATGGTTCATCAGATCAGGTATTTGACTGCGCAAACACGCATCAGCGAAAGACTACCGGTCCATTGTGCTCTTTATATCCTTCTCTCGTTTGTAAAGAATGTGTACAAGTCAAAATGCCATCTACAAGATTTTCCTGGCTTTAGCATCTGCTAAATACTCTTTTTCCTGAGAACGATCCCCATTAGTATTGCAAATCATGGTTTTACAGCCTGCTTCTCTAAGCTCTAGTCTCACATACTGATACCAACTGCGCAAAAAGCACGATGCGTCCGGAAACAATACTCGCAACAATATGACTGCTTTTATCATACCCTCGCCAAACCATATTAGGTCTATATTGCTAACCACGGATCAGCCTGTTCCACCTTCTCTCTCAGCCTTTCTGCAGGCATAGCCACCTCTGCCTTAACACTCTGGAAACCGTGCCAATATCATACCTCTGCTGCAAACATTCCTGAATGCCCGCCATAACTTTCTCGCTAGACAACTCATATCTATTATCATATCGAAAGGTATTATATCAGAGATGTTCTTTTCTGTTATATCCTCTCTATCCTCAATTCCTCAGTGGAAGCAATACTCTACATAATACTTCTGCACATATACATAATCGGGCATAGGAAGAGATGCCAAGGTTAATGCAGCCATAATTGTCACCACAATGAATTGGTTGGTTCCAAAGAGTTTGTACGGCAAGCTGTACAGTTCTTTTTCTGTTCCGGTAGTACTAAAAATTGGCCACATAAAAATCATTCCATCTTGCCACAAAGTCTCAAAAATAAAAACTGTCGCACACACCGTCTTTGCAAGTGGAAGGCACAAATTGAAAGCACTGTTCCGATGACGGGTCTGCGTCCGTCAACAGCTGCAGCCTCCAATCAGAATCCGGGATATTCCACAGCTCATAAAACATATGGATGGAAAAGCGTTCATCATGAAAGGAATTGCCATCCGGGCATGGTATTTACTCCAGCTCACTTGGGTCATTTCAATGCATAGCGAAAGTAAATTGCTCTCACCGGCATAGACATGATGACGCATGACCATTGAGCTCAGAATCAATCTTCCTCTAGATCTATCTTTGCTAGTCATATCCACACAGAGCTAACGCTAACCTCCCAACAACACTTAATACTCCAATGTAAGTACCGGTGTTTCCTGAAAATTTGCGGATCATTCATCGTTGAAAACCTCAATATAATTATCGATTGTAAACATGTACTGAAATGTCAGGCAGGATTACATATTTGATTTCTATTTCCGGCTTCTGTGCGATGCAGCAACTCGTCCAAAGCAAAGGAGAGACAAAAAGATTAAACCACTCACCGCATTTCCTCCGTAGAAACAAAGAGTTCCAAAGGATTTGAATCACGTCTGTTTATTTCCATCGTTCCCTCCGTACCATTGGTGTCATCTTTACAATCATAGATAGAGGCCAACTCGATAAAGATATAGCTACTGCAGGTCACAGATCCGGCAAATCGCTTCTGAACTTTGTTCGTAGATAGCACACATACGGCTTTTGGTTTCGCTGAGCGCATGAGTCAGCAATATAGGGCTGCGTGAGCTTCATGCGAATCAGGTAATCATCAAGACATATTTTACCAGTGCTTTGCCAGTCCGGGCAGGTGAGCACAAAACCTGTTGCACCTTTATTGTGCACGATCTACCGAAGCAGCTCTCATATTGATCGGATGGACTACTGAGTCCGGCAAGAAAAATCATCATTTGACATCCTGCCTCGCCATGCGACATAAACAATGGCGTTCGCGGTTGTCCTTTGGATCATTTAAGAGGTCACTGATATACCAAGCTTCACCAGCAGCATTGAGGCGACACCGATTGAGTTACAGAGAATAATCCATAAGATAGCGATAACCACCCGTGAAGTTACCTGAGGACTCGAAATACATTGTACGAAAACGGAAACTCCTTTTTCCTTGCACTAACCAGAACAGCTGAAAGCGGCAAGCGACTTGTTTGGAAAGGTGCCAACCGCAAAAGAAATACACCGTGTTCTGCAACCCTGCAAGTCTTGTCTCAAATAGTTTATCTGTACTCTTTAAACCGGAAAATAATATTATCCGGTCGGCACCTGGTAGGTAGATAAATAGTTAAAATAATGGGAATAATCAAAATGCCATCACTACGATTACTGCTGGTCTGGTCAATGCTAAATATCCACTCAACTGTTGTGTAGAAAAGCTCTTTTTGGTCATAGCTCATCTCTGATAGAAGGAACGGGAACCGAAAACGGGTTCCCGACGGTTTCTACGTTGCTTTTCAGACCACACTATTACGCAAGCATAGTAGCACCATAACTCCTCTTGGAAATCTTTTGCTACTGTATCCACTCGCCTTTAGCATCAGAACCCGCAAAACACTTAAAGTTGCCGTGCCTGACAATACGGAATAA
>BNJU01004546.1_pt1 | contig 66662 bp, 83 predicted proteins | sample 8539281 | NCBI WGS metagenome assembly BNJU01 (sample SAMD00202456, study PRJDB9452) | human saliva metagenome | isolation source: human saliva | place: Japan
TATTGGCTTATAGACTAGCTTATGCAAAATTTCGTCAATAAATCCGTCAAAAATTACTTAAACACATCAGAAACTTTTTTTCGGCCGCTTTAAGCCTCATTTCGTCCGTATAATGCACATATGTATTAATAACGGTAGAGACGTTATCGCCTAAAAGACTGGCGACGGTTTTAATATCGGTGCCGTTAGCTAACAGCGTGGTAGCGTATGTATGGCGAAAATCATGGATGGTTTTGTCTTTTACAACACGGCGAATAGTTCGGTTAATAGCTGCCGATTCAGAAATGTTTTCGGGAAACAGCCGGTTATTTTTAGAGTGAATGCGGTAATCTTTAAGGACTTTCACCAAAGAAGGCGGCATCGGAAGCACTCGGTAACTACCCTTGGTTTTAAGAGGACCAATGCGGCACTCGGCTTTACTGATGCGGACAAATTGTTTGTTAATGCTGATAGTGTTATCGGTAAAATTTACATCATCCCAGGTGATCCCCAGAATTTCACCATATCGACAGCCGGTATAACGAGCCACGCAAATAAGAGTATAGCAATACAAGGAAGTCTCTCTTAGATAAGAAAAGAGCGCATTTATTTCCTCTTCGCTAAACGTCTTTACCTTACGGGTTGCAGTTTTAACACGTTCGATTGAATCACAAGGGTTATGAGTGATGATCCCGTAAGGACGCCTGGCGTAATTAAAAATCGTCCGCAACCTGACTAAATACATATTACGGGTACCGGGCGAAAGTTTGCGGTCGTTAAAAATCCGAATGATTTGGGCGTGAGTTATCTCTCGGATAGGAAGCGGTGCAATTTCGGAGAAAAATTGAATAGCGAGCCGATAAGAAGAGCGGGTGTTATATGTTAAATTCACCCGCTCTTCAAGATACAAAGATAAGAAATCCCGGAGTGTAATGGTTTTTAAATCCTCTGGAATAAACGCGGAGATCGTATTTTTTAATTCCTCTATTATATCTTGTCCATATTCTTTGGCCGCGCGACGAGTCTCAAATCCCTGTTTTGATTTTTGGCGCCACTTTTTGCCGTCTTTATACGAAACGACGACCTGGTAGCCGCCATCCTTTTTTCGTATTGTAATGTTTGCCTGCATCACTCAAAGTCCTTTAAAACCGATTTCCACCTTTTCGGGAAACGCATAGAACGCAAAACTTCTGAATAAAGGTTTTCGGGCAATGCAGTCGCCAAATCATCAACTTCGTTATAAATTTGCCTTGTTAAATTTTTGAAGTTTTTCTTTGTTAGAAAAAGACGCAAAAGCAAAATTAAGTCAAAAACCTTACCGTCGAAATTAGGAGACGATTTAAGATAAAAAAAGTTAGTCACTATCTTTTTATTTCGATGATTTCTTGCCTCGTAATTATATAAACGATCTTCATGAGCGCAAACATTTCTGAAGCGGTTTAGACAATTCAGAATAGCACTGAATTCAAAAATATATTTTTCGGCTTCAACTGAAGTGACTTTGGAACACTCGTGCCTCAACTCATATAAAACATCGTTTAAAAATCTGAACTTTTAAATAATGTGAAAGACAGTAATAAAATTTGCAAATTTGACCAAGCGTCATCTTAGTTACCAGAACCCACAACGGGAGCTCTTTGTGATGATTAAAATAATGACAAAATGGATTCTTCACATTTTTAGAGTCGGTGTTATTTTTTACAACATTAGAAAGAATTGTAATAAGCTCAGTCGTAGCTTCACGATCATCAGGGCAAAAATTATTAATATTAAAATAGCTAAACGGTGTTTTATACGCCTCGGAGAATCGATAAGCTATTTTTTGATTTTATTGAATTTTTCGGCCATTAATAGATATTTAATAAGTATATTGCGTAAATTGCGGTCAAACTCATAAAGAGAAAACACGTGCTCAAATGTAGTTCCATCTTTAAAATAATCAGATTTTCGTTTTTCGGTCTCAACTAAATCAAGAAAAATATCTTTATAACCGTTAATAAGAAGATAATAGTTCTCTCGCACTAATATCGCCTTAGCTTTGGCTCCATTGGAAACAATCATATTTCTCTTGCGTAAAATCTTCAATTGCTGATTATGACTTTGAAACGGCTTCGACATAGGACACCTCAAAAAAAAAAAGGCTGGAGCAATCCGCAGATCACTCCAGCCCCGCAACGCACCCGCAGGCTTGTCGCTTACTCTCTGTGGATTAATTTTACATCAAACCTATGAGAAATGTCAAATAACAAAATGTAACTTTATGCTTAGCAAAACACTATAAAGCCATTTATTTACATAAAATAACGGAAAATACCACACAAATAGAAGAAAGCACCACATCCTGTATCATTTAACACATAAGCAAGAATAAAAATTCCAGAAAATAATTAAAGATACAATTCGCCACTCCTAATAATAACTACCCGTATTATATTGCCGGACAGCCTGATTATATTCTTCAAGTGCCTTTTGTTTGGCTTCTTCGATTCGTTCAATATCGCTGTTAGCGTCTTTTATATATTTTTCGACATCTCTACGGTAAAATTGCATTTCGTCAAAACTGGCGGTAGCCGGATTATAAGGTTTACTATATGATTTAAATTCGGGATAACCAAAAATGCCTAAATTGCTACCACCAAAAACCATTGCTTGAGACGTCCCGGCCATTACTGTAAATAAGGCAATTAACAAAACTTTTTTCATTTTATTCACCCCTAGCGGTAAAATCCGGCATTTAAATACAAAACAACTAATTAAAATCCGTAGTTAATATATCTCACAATTTTATTAATACGACTTGTAATATCAGAAATTTCGTAATTAATAGATTGAATATCTGTATTAATAGACTGGATATCCATAGAATTTTTATTAACATCGCTAGTAAGCCCTTGCAATGAAGTAGAATTAGACAACACACCAGACTCATTGGAAGAGATTCGGCTATCCAAGTCATCAATACGACGGTCCAATTCGCTTATATCGCTAGAAAAACGCAGCGATGAAACCGTATCAGATAGTGAGTTAATCTGTTGCGAAAGTTGATAAATATAGAACCCTTGAATAGCAATAACAGCAGCCATGATAACAAAGATTGCCGTAACCTTCTTATCCATATGATCACCTCGTAGAAGTTATTTTATATAGCAAGACGTACCCGCGAAAACTTCTAGCAATTCCGACACCCGTTCCGTCGTAAGCAGCTTCTCTTCTCATATCCCGTCTATCATATCAACATCATTCCGTAAACACGTATGGGCTATAAGAAGAAACGCAAACTTATTTGCTTCAAGCTCTTGCCGGCCCACTTTCTCTAGATTTTCCTTACGAGGAACAATATCGAAACCTAAAACCCTGTGTTGCACATGCCCAAGAACGGCGTGGCCAAGCTCGTGGGCGATAACAACGCTTTGCGCGTTAAAGTCAAGATGCTTATTAACATAAATAACATTATGACCGAACACACAAAGAGACAAACCCTTGGGCATATCTGGGATTATCACCTTCTTTACACTTATTTTTAAGTACCGGCACAATTGGGCGGGGTCATTCGTGCCGTATTCACGAATTAGATCCAGCACAACCGGCAACATGCGTTTCACGATTCATCCTCCAGGGCCGCTTGAATTAGCCGTTCAAGCAATTCTTTTTTTATAGGCTTGCCGCCGTAAGTGCAATAAGAAGCGGACCTTAACACATCTTTAAGATCCGTATCGTTGCTAGTTAATGCTTTCGTTAAAAAACGAGGGTCTATATCCGATTTATTCACATTGAGTGCATCGGCTATCTTTTGAACAGCGCCTGCGTTCGGAGTCGAACGCATTGAAAAATAACCAGACAAGGTAGACGCGGGAATACCGGTCATATCGGAAAGCTGATATTGGGTTAAATGTCCAGCATACTTTTTTAAATTTTCAGATATTTGCTTACGTAAATTACGGTCAAAGTGAGATAGCTTATTGCGCGGCATATAATAATCACCATCCCCTCAATTAAAATTATTATAACGAATAAATTCGTTATAAACAAGAAGTAAAAAAACACAGAAAAAAAGAAAGTTATGTAGAAATTATTTGACAAAACGAATAAACTCGTTTAATCTAAAAGAGAAGGAGATGAGAAAAATGGAATTAATTACACTAGAAGCCGCAAGGGTTAATATTGGATACACACAGATAGAAGCTGCCGAAAGGTTCGGCGTACACTATCAGACACTGGCACAATTAGAAAGAGACAGTTCAAATGCACCGTACAGCTTCATCAAGAAAATTCCTAAAATCTATGGAATCAGCGACGACCATATTTTTTTTTGGGATTAAAAACGAGTTTATTCGTTTACAAAGAGAAAAAATAGAAAGAGAGGAACAAAAGAATGAAGAATACGTTTAACCACAAACTCGTAAATATGGTCAAGGATTTTAAAGATCCTTGGCATCGCGGGAAAAACAACGGAGTATGCGAGGCCTTTTACGAATACTGGAAAGAAGAGTTAAGGGACACGGGACATGCCGACTCCCCGATCCTTCCGACGCCGGCAAATGCGGATGTCCGGGAATGGTTTTATGCGGCCTTCAAAACCAGCCGGAAGCGGCAAGTATTAAAGGCATTATGCCTTTAGGAACTAGCCATGAAAGAGAAAAAAGACGTCATGTCTGTAAAAGACGTGGCGGAATACTACGGAGTATCTCAATCAGCTGTATATAGGCTAAGAGACGAAAATAAACTCCATCAATTACCACTACCCGGTGTAAAGTTCGGACGGCAAGAAGTAGAAGCCTTAGCCGGGATTGAATGGGAGTATTCAGCAACCGGCTACAGAAGGCTAAAGGAAGAAAACAGCCGCCTGGAAGCGGAGAACGAAAACCTTAAAAAGAAAATTAAAAAAATCACCAGTGAGCTACTGGTGATAAGTGGAGAGATTTAAAAAGGAGAATAAAAAAATGACGCCGGAAGAAAAAGAAATGATGTGGCTTATCGTAAAACGAGATCAAAAGCAAAAGGCCGTTATAGTGGCGGCTTTTGAACGGATCCTTTGCATGGCCGGGGAAGAATGCACACTGACCTACAATCCGAAAGACTGGACCGTCACTATTAAATGGCCGTCAGGGTACGAGAAGGACGTAAACATCGCCGCCGACAGCCACACCGCCATGCTATACGACATATTAAAACAAGGATTTTTTAAATAGGAGGTAACCATGGAACCTTTAAAAATCAAAATCAAAAAGACCCATCCCGAAGCGCAAATTCCTTTAATTACACAAGGAAACGCATGTTTTGACTTCTACGCAATAGAAGACACGGAGGTGAAATCCATGCACCTTTCTACGGCGACTTTCGTCCGAACAGGGCTTTCATTCGAAATCCCAGAAGGTTATCATATGAAGCTCTTCATGAGAAGTTCTCAAGGAGCAAAGACAAAATTCTACCTAGCCAATTGTGTTGGCATCGTAGATAGCAGCTACCGGGGCGAAGTCATGGGAATATTTAAAATCACCGCCGGAAGACGAATTAAAAAATACATTCATAAGGGCGAGCGATTTATGCAGGGCCTTATCGAAAAGAACATCCCGGTAGAGTTCGAAGAAGTGGATAAACTGAGCCAAACCGATCGTGGTGAAGGCGGATTCGGAAGTACCGGTAAATGATGACTAAAGGCATGTACACCAGTAACAGCGAAGAATGGGGTACACCTCAAGAACTCTTTAACAGGCTAAACAAAGAGTTTAACTTCACTCTTGATATATGCGCAAGCAAAGAAAACGCCAAATGCCCTAAATTCTACACCAAAGAAGAAGACGCCTTAAAGCAAGAATGGGGGGCGTCATATGGATGAATCCTCCATATGGAAGAAAAATAGGAATTTGGGTCAAAAAGGCAAAAGAAGCGGCACGGCAAGGTAAAGCAACAGTCGTATGCCTACTGCCGGCACGAACGGATACCGCCTGGTGGCACGATTACGTCATGAAGGCTAACGAAATAAGACTTATAAGAGGCCGCCTTAGATTCGGAGACGGCAAAGGAAGTGCTCCGTTTCCGTCGGCAATAGTCGTTTTTAAAAAGGGCTTAGCACCCAAGATCCAAATAAACTCATGCGAAAGGTGAAGGCTGATGAATAGAGTAGAAGTCATACAAGTATTTGAAGACGCCATTAAAAATAACAACAAGTTTATAGGACTCATGATTGAAAAAAAGAAGGAGCAGGGCCTGAAATAAGCATCATACCCAGCCAAAACTTTATACGAAAGAAACGCTACCTTTTAAAGGCCTATGATGGCGACATGGAAAATAACAGAGATAAAGGATTAAAAATCACACACGCCTGGCCTATTAATTCAGAAGACGTATACGGAGTATTACCGAGTGGAGGTTAAAACATGAAAATCACATTGCCGGAATGGATTAACACAAAGAAAACATATGAAGAAGAATTGAATATTAAAGATATAAAATGGCAGCTCGAAGGAACGAAAATTATAAATAAACGACTGCTGGAAGATAACTTTGAGCTACTAACAGAAAATCGACGCCTAAAAGAAGAAAACAAAGATATCAAATTCTACGCTGCGTGTGGCGGCATTTTCATAGGCGCATTGGTTTTAGTGGATCTCATAACTTCCGTAAGCCTGGTCGATTTAATCACCCGATGAGTAAGTCATTTATCCACTGCCCGGTAGACGGATTAATTCCCGACACCGTCTGCCCTAACTGTAAATATTTTGAAGGCCACAGAACCTGGGCGTGCTTATATAGAGTTAGGCACCAAATAAAGCAAGAAGACACCAGGGCTAAACAGCTGGTAGACGATATGAGAAACCGAATAGAAGAAGTCAATAAAAAAAGACGCCACAAGGGCGTCTAACGTAAAAGGCAGACCGGAGCCGGCAAGCTCCGTAAATGGTCTATATATATTATACATTATATAGCGAGAAAAAAACAGGGCTTCGGCCCTGTTATCGCTAGATTAAGTCTATTAAATATACGACCAAATAAAAACCAAGAGGTCGAAATATGTATGTACAAAAAACGGTAAAAGCAGGACCTGTGATTGAAATCACCAAATACCACACGTCAAGATATAAGACTCCGACGATGCCGAGGTCCCCGAACAGTAAAAACACATCGGCTGAACAGTGGAAAGTAAACGAGAAAAATTCAATCCAAAATCTTTATTACCTGATTCTTGAAAATTTCAAAGAGGAAGACATAAGAATCGACCTTACATACAAGGAACCGGAGCCTGGAAAGGAAGAGGCGAAAAATCGGTTGGACAATTTCCTCCGTAAGCTCCGAAGACTCTATCACCGGTTGGGCGAACAATTAAAATGGATCGCTACTACAGAGTGTAAGGGACACCGAATTCATCATCACCTACTGGTAAATAACATCGGCCTAGCACGAGTCGATTACAAAAAGTTATGGCCGTACGGAGAAATTCCCTATAAGGCCTTTCGGTTTTATGACGGAAAGCCGGATGATGCAAGACGAGTCGCCGAATACTTTGTAAAAGAAACAAGAGAAACCTTTTGCGAAGAAGACGCGATACAAAAATCAAGATACCGGGCAAGTAGAAATCTAAAAAAGCCGGAAGTAAAAAAAGAAATCATAAAAAGTAAGACCTGGAAAGAACCGAAAACCCCCAAAGGCTACTACATACAAAAACCGGTACAGTACGGATACACCGCTTTTGGCTTTCCGTATATGTTCTACCGGATGATAAGGACGGGTGACGATGACGATCAGATATCTAATAAGAAAAAACCGAGAGGAATACGCCGCCATCGAAGACGGGCGGGAAAACACCCTTTGGGTACATGACGATAAACGCTGCTTTAAACCCGATGAGAAAATCCATTTCGTCGAAATGATAAACGGCAAACGAACTCATAAAGGTTGCTGGGCAAACATCGAACGAGTCTATGAAGGTAGGCTAATCAAATACAGGGTGGTGAAACACGATGAATTTACTAAAGACAAAAAGAGTGAAATTAAAAGGAAAGGCCGCTAAAGAATTTTACAATGCCATATATGAGCGTGACGGCGGCACGTGCATTTGGTGCGGGGCTCCCATTGAATACGGCGTAAAACATCATCACGAGCCTTGCGGAATTTACAAATCAGACGAAATAGAAAAAGCCGTTATGCTTTGCCCTAACTGTCATCATAGACGACACTTCCAAGACGTAGCAGAAGGGGAAGCGGTATGCCGTGAATATCTTCAAGGGCTTTATGGAGAAGAGGGTGCAAAGAGAGAATGAACCAGCTCCAAAATGGAACGAGTCGAGTTAGCGTAAGGAGGCGTAAGCAATGCGAATCATAAGATACGGAAAGGAACGTCCTGCGGACGTATTGTATGAGACGGTCGCAAGTAGGAATTATCGAACGATACGGATTAGAAGAGTTCATCGTTTACGAGGGCGATTGCCAAAGAAAAAGACCGGGCCGTCATGAGAGCAATTATAGACGACGTCAAATTCAGGGCAAGCGGCGAGCTTAACGAACACGGAGAATTGCGAACGGACGCGGTTATCAATGTGGATAAAATCGTCGATGCGGTTATTAACAAGATGGCGTAGGAAGCGGTTGAGTTAATTCAATTTATGAATGAACTGGTTCCAATAGGAGAAAAATCACACATGGAAAAAAATAAAATTCGGAAATTACGAGCCGGTAGAAGATCTAAGCGGACGCTTCCCGTCATTTTCTAAAATTGCTATATCACTATGAATTTAAAAATGGATACGGAGCAAGCGTGCTTCGCTCTAGCTATAGTTTTGGCGGAGACCGGGGATTATTTGAACTTGCTGTTTTTAAAGGACGGGGATATTTGTTACAGCACACCGATAACAAACGACGTCATCGGATATTTGACAGCCGATGACGTCACTGAATATTTGCAGCAAATAGAAAAACTACCGGGCTTGCAAAAGGAGAAAATCACATGGAACAAATCGGAATAGGTATGTTTTTAGTAGGGCTTACGGGGATATTAATTGTAATGGGAAAATGGATTTATGAATGCCACGGGATAGAAGGAATAACATTGTACGTATTAGGGGCCATGGTACTCATCGGAACGATCCTAGCAACAGGTGGTTATCGCCAATAAAATTAAGAAAGGAGAAAACTATGTTAGACAGGAAAATAAAAAGTTTCAAAATCGGCAAGCGCCAGATTTTTAAAATCACGTTTGAAAGAGAAAACGAAAACACCGGGGCGTATGACACATACCAAATAAAATGTGCGGAGTATCCGAGACCGGAATTAATTGAAGCGGTAAAAGAACTTTCGCCTTATATCACCGCGATTTTAGAATTGCCGGACGATTGTAAAGATCGCCTAATAGCAAGGAAGCTTACCTACACATATAACGAGAAGACGGCAGAGACAAGCGTTACCATAACGGCCAAATTTTATATACCCAATGACGGAACGTTCATCGAAGTAAAGGTGCCGAAGAGAGTTATAAATTACGGAACACCGACTAATGAAATTCCGTTTACGCCTGAATGTAGCGAAATAATTGAACGATTAACAACAGAAATATTCCGGTATATAGACGGCGACAGAGCCCAGGATAAATTAAATTTTGACGACAAAGAGGAGAATTAACAATGGAGCTAGAAATAACCACAAACACAGGGTTAATAATAGGGCTGATAATCACACTAATAATCCTAGCCGTCGTACTAAAGTCTACGGCAAAAGAACAAGACGTCGAGATTAAATTCACTCCCACATCACAAGCGGCAACAAAGGTGCAAAAGTATGAAGGCTCAAAAACGTTAGAGGCCGTACAATGGACTGGCGAAAACATACAGGACGTTTGGGAAGTCATAAGCCACTGCCTAGAAGGACAAGAGATACGTATTTTTCCCGGTCCCAAGAGAATAGAAATAGTATGGAGCAGGGAAACAGAAGTTGCATTCCCTGGCGACTACTTCATAAAGCCGCGGGCGGGTACGGCGCTGCAAATCGTCGAAATAATGAGAAAGAAATATTTCGAGGAAAACTACAGAATAAAGCAAGATAGCAACATAAGAAATAGTGAAAACGGACAAATAAGAGAGGATTAAACCATGAGAATAAGAGACCTAAAAGACACCATAAGCCTCATGACAAGCGACGACTATAAAGATCGGCTTCTTGCCGAATACTGGCAGTTAAAAATTAGGCACCAAAAACTTCAAGTCGCTATAGCAAGAAAAAGTCAACGATTAGACCGAGATACAAAGACTCCGATAGATGCACTCCAGGCACAGTCGCATGTAATGGAACGGTACTTAAATTTGCTAAGACTAAGAGCTAGAGAAGAAGGCATCGTAATAGGCGAACAATAACAAACAATTCACAAAGGCCAAAGGAGATCCGGACATGCTGATAATCAAAAACGGGAAAACCATAGGAGCACTGCAATTATTTAGAGTCAGAAAGACGGGAATCGTCGCAAGACAAAATGCAAAAGACGTAGTAGTATTTCACGGAGAAGAAGACCAGGATAGAAAAGTGATGAAAAAAATATTATGGATGCTACGAGCACTACACGCCGGAGAAATAGAGAAAAACAACATCATACGGTACAACGGAACCATAGATATGGACGTCATTGTTAAGGAGACCATAAAAGAATGGTAGAAAACATAACGGCCATAAAATATCTACAGTCAATCCGAACGCTAGATATCAAGCTAAAAACCCTGGAAACGAGAATCTCAAGATATAGAAAAGATATCTGTACCCTAAAAGGAACGGATTATTCGGCAGATAAAGTTTCCGGGACGCCTGGAAGCGGCATGGCAGATAAAGTGGCACGCCTAGCGGATATGATTGTGGATGCGGATAAGGAATGGGATAAGCTTATTGAAAAAAGAGAAGAGGCACGGCTCTTAATAGAAAAGCTGGAAAACCCTAAACATCAAAGCATCCTTTCAAGAAGATACCTTTACGGCGAAAAATGGGAAAACATATGTAAAGCCCTAGGCTGCACATGGCCGAATATTTTTAGAACACAGCGGCGAGCCCTAAAAAGTTTCGATATAATACTAAAAAAATCAAAAGAGGGTACTTAAAGTTACATATCACTATGTGCTATCATGTAAGCTAGAAAAATAAGACGAGGAAGACCCGCATATTGCAGGCCTTCCTTTTTTGTTGCCGTAAAAAGCGAGGGTAGCATGATCCGATGTGACAACCAAAGATGCAAACACAATCACCGCGAAATATGTGTAAACATGCACCTACAGATAGAATCGGAGTGGTGTATATGCTTTGAGCCGAAATGGCAAAAGAAGCGAAAAACGAACGAAACGGATATAAACCATACGCCCGTTTACTACTCAACGAGACGGCGTACGTTTAAGTAGGAGAAAATATGACAAAAAACAAGGTGCGAGGTGAACCTGTTCGCCGTGAGAAGATATTTATCAAAGACACAGATACGCGCACAAAAGACGCGCGAAGAAAAAACATTAATATAAGGCGTCGTTCGACGACCTGGAAAAAGTTTCATACAACCCAAAACCTGGAAGTCATTAAAAGCTTATGCCGTAAAGGATGGCATAATGACGAGATTGCCGCCTACATCGGAATTTCCGAATCAACGCTTTATGAGTGGACGAAGAAACATCCGGAGTTTTCGGAGGCACTTTCAATCGGTAAAGACTACTGCGTAGCGGTCGTCGAAAACGCGCTGTTCCAACGAGCCGTTGGCATTGAAAAAACGGCACCGAAAAAAGAAGAGACCATAACCGTAGACATCGTTAAAGACGGCAAGGTAGTAGGTAAGCAAGTCACCAAAAAGATAGAAAACGAACTTATCTTTGTTCCGCCGGAAACCAAGGCCGCAACCTTCATTCTTACCAATTTAGCGCCGGACGACTGGAAGCAAAAGCAGCAAACGGAACTTACCGGAAGCGTTGAAATTAACGCCAACATGGACTTATCGGAACGTTTGCAACAGGCGCTATTAAAGAAAGGGGAAGCGGCTAATGAATAAAGACGAAGCATACAAGCTCATGGACTGTCTGGGCCGCTTAACTCACGATCCGGTAGCCTGGGTATATTTTGCGTTCGACTGGGACAACGACCCGGAATTAAAAGGCCAAAAGCCGCAAAAATGGCAACTAGAACAGTTAGAAAGAATCGCCAAAGGACTGGAAACACCGGATACAGTAATTCGTCAAACTGTATCATCAGGCCACGGCATAGGAAAAAGTTGTCTTGTTGCATGGGTTATCTTATGGGCCATTTCGACACATCCGGACACAAGAGGCGTCGTAACCGCAAACACCGAAGCCCAATTAAGAACAAAGACATGGGCAGAGCTTGCTAAATGGTACAGAAAATTTATCGCAAAAGAGCTATTTACCTACACGGCAACTGCTATCTTCTCAATTGAAGCGGAACACGAAAGGACCTGGCGTATTGACGCCATCCCCTGGTCCGTCACAAATACCGAAGCGTTCGCCGGCCTTCATAACCAAGGAAGGAGAATTCTCATCATATTTGATGAAGCCTCCGCTATAGATGATCGCATCTGGGAAGTTGCAGAAGGCGCTTTGACGGATAAGAATACAGAAATCATCTGGTGCTGTTACGGAAACCCTACAAGAAACGTAGGGCGGTTCCATTCGTGCTTTACCAAATATAGAAACTACTGGGACACCAGGAAAATAGACTCCAGGGACGTAGCCATTTCTAACAAAGCCCAAATCGAACAATGGAAAAACCAATACGGCGAAGATTCAGACTTCTTTAAAGTTCGTGTACGCGGTGAATTTCCGTCATCGTCTGACGCACAATATATCGGAGTAGATATAGTGGAAGCGGCGACAAAAAGAACGCTCCGGCCGGCTGAATATAACTTTGCACCCGTTATTATTGGAGTAGACCCGGCATGGACGGGTAGCGACCAATTCGTTATCATTATGCGCCAAGGCCTTTATTGTAAGGTCCTGGGCGAATACCAAAAAAACGACAACGACGGAGCCATGGCGGCAATCCTGGCAGGATTTGAAGACGAATATAAAGCCGATGCGGTCTTTATCGACCAAGGCTACGGAACAGGGCTTTATTCGTTTGGCGTAACCATGGGAAGAAACTGGAAGCTAGTGGCCTTTGGGGGGAAAGTCAGGAACAAAAGGATTTGCTAATAAAAGGGCTGAAATCTGGGGGAAAATGAAAGACTGGCTAATAAACGGCGGCGTGTTGCCGGATGACGACGTTTTAAGAGATGACCTCATAGGTCCCGAAGCATCCGTCAATGAAAAAGGTGAAATCATCCTGGAAAGTAAAGACCATATGAAGGCCCGTGGCGTACCGTCACCCAATAAAGCAGACGCCCTGGCCTTAACATTTTCGCTGCCGGTACTAAAAAGCCAAAGGAAGCGACAGGCAGCACAAACAAAATACAATCCGTTCAAAAGGGGGTAATACCAATGTGTGGATTAAAAGGATTATTCGGCGGAAGTACATCATCTCCCGAATTTAAAACACCGGATCCTACAGTGCAAGCCGTAAATAACGGCGACCAAGGAACAGTAGATAGCGTTGAAAAGCAGCGTAAAAAACGCGGTTTTCAAAGCACCCGTACGGCTATAGATACGGCGTTAGGAACAACTAATGGCAAAAACACGCTGGGATAAAGGAGAAAACATGCGTAAAGAAATAAAAACAGAACTCGCTAGAAGCCCGACGGAAAATAAAAAGACGGTAAAGCCGAACACGTGCAAAGATAAAAGAAAGCTCGTGCAGCGATTTAATGCCTTATTCCAAGCCCGTAGACCCTGGGAAAGAGTATGGAAATTAATCCGTGATTATGAACTTCCATATGACGGCTTATTCGACGATGACACGGCAGGAAAACCCGTTATACACGATGAAGAAATCTTTACAGGCGTTATTCAAGAAGCCCGTGATACCTTTGCAGCAGGCGTTCAATCGGGGCTCACACCGCCGTCTAGGCGCTGGTTTAGGTTTGGCATTGGAAATAAAGACCTGGCCGATGACACAGGCGTGCAGCGGTTCTTAGACACAAGGGCCGACATCATGGAATCTGTGTTATCTGGTTCAAACTTCTACAATGCCATCCATCAGTGCTATTCGGAACTTCCCTTTGGCCAAGCGGCCCTGGGGATTTTTTCACAAGGTGGCACAGTGACATTTGTTCCGTACACTATAGGTACCTATGCCCTGGCATGTGACGCAACAGGAAGAGTCTCGACCTTTGCCCGTAGAGCCAAAATGACCGTAAATCAAATCGTAAAGCAATTCGGATATGACAATTGCCCGATGACCGTTAAGCAGTCATACGATACCGGAAGCGGGCACCAAAACTATCACATAGTGTGCTGGCTAGTCGAAAAGAACGAAGATAACGACCCAAACAAGCTAAATAACAAAAAGATGCCGTTCACATCGACATACTGGGTAGAAGACTCTAACGAAGATGAATGCCTGGCTGTTACGGGATTTGAAGAGTGGCCCGTACCCATCGCTCGCTATACCGTAAAAGGAACGGAAGCCTATGCGACAGGCCCTGGCTGGAATGCTTTACCGGATGCTAAAATGCTGCAACAAATGGAGCTCGACGCCATTACGGCAATAGAAATGGGCGTAAAACCTCCGTTACAGGTCCCGCCGTCACAAGTAGGAAATATCAACCTATTCCCCGGCGGCACAACAGCTATAAACGATCCGAACGAAGTCATCCGTCCTATTTTTCAAGGACAACTGGCAATTGGTGAACTTGAAGGGAAATCCAACGAGTCGAAGACAGAGTAAAGCGAACGTATTCATCAGACCTCTTCTTAATGCTGGACCAGCTAGACAAAGGCCGCATGACAGCCCAGGAAGTCATGGCCCGTAACCAGGAAAAATTACAACAGCTAGGACCCGTGGTAGAACGCCTTCAATACGAATTCTTAAACCGAATCCTTGAAAGGGTCTACAACATCTTAGATAGAAGCGGAATTTTCCCGGATATCCCGGAAGAGCTGCAAGACATTGTAGGCGAAGAGTTTAGGATTGAATACATCTCACCGTTAGCCCAAGCGCAGAAGATGAGCGGCCTAACCTCTATTGAACAAGGTATCGGCTTTATTGGACAAGCCGCACAATTCGACCAGACGGTCCTCGACAAGGTTAATCTTACGGAAGCGGTCGCAAACTACTTAGCACAAGTAGGCGTGCCGGCAGCCATGATCCGTTCAGACGAAGAAGTCCAAGAAATCCAAAAACAACGCCAAGAAGCCCAAGCCGCAGCAGAAGCTCAAGCGCAGCAACAAGCAGCCATTGCACAAGCTCCGGACCTTGCAGCCGCTGCTAAAAACGCAACAGAAGCGGCAAATGACGGCAATCCCGCTATGCAAGAATGGCTAGGAATGAGGTAAAAATGCACGAAAAAGAACGAAAGACCGCACAACTTATGGAAGAAACCATACGTAGTAAGGATATGGAAGCGTTAAGGTACGTCATGGAAAGTCCCCTGGGACGACATTTCATGGCTCGCCTTTTGGATACGACGAGAATCTATAGCCCGTTATCCAATGAAACCACGCTCTTAGACGAAGGGCGTCGTCGTGTAGGCCTTGAATACTTAAAGCTCATTCAATCTATGGGCCTGGAAGGCATGAAACTTCTTCACAAAATGGAAGAAGAATACGCCGAAAAAAGAATAGAACTCGAAAGGATGAAAACCACATGGACCAATTGAAATTAAAATTTGATCTACAACGATTCGCCGAAGGCCCGGAAAGCCAAGAGGCAGAAGGAACAACCGAAGCGACCGATACGAGCGCTAACCAAGAAGAAAGCGGCTCATTTATTGGTAAGGAAACCCAGACCGCCTTAGGTGGTGACGGCGAAAGTGCTGCTCCACAAGTACCTGAATCATACGACTTTACGGCCGTATTAAAAGAAGCGGGCCTTGAAGCGGACGAAAAAGTACCGAAGAATTTACGAATCTCTTAAAGGGCATGGGTGCAACGCAAGAACAGGCAGCCGGTATGGCAACATACGGCATTCAGTATGCTCAAGGCGTAGCCGAAGCAGTCGCCAAAAACCTCCAGGAACAATATGTAAACGAAGTAAAGTCTTGGGGTGATGCGGCTAAAGAAGAGTTAGGCGGGGCTTATCAAGAAACGCTCGGTAAGGCCGCAACCGCAAGAGACTATATCGAACAAAAGATTCCCGGCTTTACACAGATGTTAAATCTGACAGGAGCCGGTAATCATATAGCCATGATTAAAACCATGGCAGCTTTTGCCGATTTAATTGGTGAAGACCCTGGCAAAATGGGTGGCGCAGGCACCGCCGCAACAAGTACCAATATGTATCCTCATACGGATTTTTCCAAGTATTAATTTAAAAGGAGAACAAAAATATGATTGGAAGCACAGCATTAACTTTCGCGGATTTACGTAAACGCTTAAATCCGCAGGGCCAACTCGACACGATTATGGAAGTCATGGCCCAGAGTAACCCTATTATGGAAGATATCCCCTGGATGGAAGGAAACCTTCCTACAGGCAACCAAACAACCGTCCGTACGTCGTACCCTCACCCGGAACTCCGCCGCATTAATGCCGGCGTAAAGCCCGGAAAATCGACGACGCGGCAAATCATCGACACGTGCTGCTTAATGGAAGCACGTAGTGAAGTCGATGTGAAACTCGTAAAACTCGCACCGGATAAACAAGCCTTCCGCATGTCAGAAGACAAGGCCTATATCCAGGGCTTTACAGATGACCTTGCAAAATACATGTTCTACGGCGACACCGACGCAAACCCGGACCAGTTTAACGGCCTCGGAATCCGGTACAACACGTTTAAGGGCGACCTCGGAGAAGAAGGCTACCAGGTAGTAAACGCCGGCGGTAAGACAGCCAATAAACAAACCTCCGCATACATCGTTGATTGGGGCGAAGACGCGGTTGTGGGTATTTACCCGAAAGGCTCGAAAGCAGGCCTTGATATTCAAGACCTCGGCGAAATCGACGCCATCGATGCAAACGGCGGTAAATATCGGGCCCTCGCAACACTTTTGACTGGGATGCGGGGTTAGCTGTTAAAAACATCCGCAAAGTTGCAGCCGTTCGCAACATCGACTGCAAGGCAGCTGCCGAAGACTCTACCTCCGAAGCCCGTAAAGCCTTTGCAGAACGCATCATCGTTGCAAAAAATAAAATTGTAAGCCCGAAACGTCCGATCCTGTACGTATCACCTATGGCATACACCATGCTTGAATTACACTTATCGGACAAAGACAACGTATACGTAACCCGTCAAGAATTAGCCCAGGGCATTCCGACGCTTTATGTATCAGGCCTTATCGTTAAGAAAAACGACGCACTGACGGAAACTGAACCCGTTATCGCCTAGAAAGGAGAAACTATGATATACGATGCAGAAAACACGTTCTTCTGGAACGTAAAATTATCCGGACAATCCGGAACAGGCGAAGTTATTAAAACAGGTAAAGGCGACGCAGGAAGTCCCTTAACCTTAGTTGTAAAACTACCCGGAGCCTCGGCAGATTGCACGGTAACGCTTGAAACAGCGGACAACGACAAGATGACAGGAGCTAAAACCTTAGGCACCTACACGGCAGAAAAGGGTAAAACCTTAGCCGTTAAAGTACCTTACGGCGACCTCGGCTATCTCCGTCTTAAATGGGCGGCAGCTTCTGCTCAATCGGCAGGCACCATTTCGGCGTCACTTGTAATGGATGCAGACGTACGATAAGCCGGGAATCCCTTTCAAGGATTGCCGCAAAGGAAGAAGTTTAAATCAGTTACACGCCAATGAGTTACGAGCTAAGTTAATTCAAGCCGGAATTAAATACACCGGTGAAGAAACCAAAGAGGACCTTGTAAACCTCATTAAAAAGCACAAGTTATAAAGATAAGGGGACGGGCAACACCGTCCCCAACTTTATTAAAAAAAAGGAGAAAACATGACAGACACGGATATTTGCAACATGGCGCTATCAAATTTAGGAAAAGGCACTATTATATCAATGGACGATAAGGAAGAAAACGCAAGGGCTTGTAAGCTCTACTTTAACCAAACAAGAGAAACGGTACTCCGGGCGTATCCGTGGAGCTTTGCTCATAGAATTGAAAAACTAGCACTATTAGATAAAGAAATACCCGGATATGATTTTTGTTATGCATATCCGAAAAATTGCTTGAAGATAAACAACATTCGAAATAAAGAGATAAACGTACAAGAACACATTCCGTACGTTGTCGTTAATATAGACACAGCTACCAAAGCCATTGCTTGTAATCTACAAGACGCATACGCCGACTACACGGTCAATGAAAAAGACGTACAGGTTATGGATACCTTGTTCGTTAGCGCTTTTACAAGACTACTCGCAGCCAATATGGCCATGCGTCTTACCGGAAATCCCCAAGCCTACCAAATACAATACCAATTATTCCAGGCTATTATTCACGACGCACAGCTAAACGACGCAAGAGAAGGACAGCGTGATGCAGTATATCACAGTAATTATGCGCAGACTCGGAGGGTACGATGAACATATATCTTATACAACCGTCATTTGCAGCAGGCGAAATATCGCCGTACGTCGCAAACCGGGTAGACCTTGATAAATATAAATCAGCCCTTCTAACGGCTCAAAACCTCGTCATCCGTCCGTTCGGCGGGTGTTACCGTAGACAAGGTTCGGAATTCATCGGACAGGTCAAATACGACGATAAGCCGACGGCCCTCGTCGCCTTTAATGCCGGAATAGACGATGCCTATCTATTAGAAGTAGGTTACCAGTACATACGTATCTGGGAAGACGGAAAATACACCGGCACGGAGTTATCCACACCGTACGACAATGTGGATAACTTACAATTCACCCAATCGGCCGACACCATGTTTATTTGCTCCGGCGAGTATCCGATACAATGCCTTCAAAGAACGGCTACAGGCTGGATATTTAAAGAATATGAAATCACAGAACCTTATTACGATTCAGCCGCACAGGTAGTAAACAAAGAAACCTCATTTACAACGCCCGGAACATACACATTTACGCCGCAAGTGACGGGAAAATACACCGTAGAAATCATAGGGGCTGGTGGCGGCGGTGCCGGGACCGGGGTACAGTATTACTCATATATGTCTGGGGGTGATGGAAAGCCCGCCACAAGGACCATAGAATTACAAGGTGGAAGCGGCGGATCCGGGGAAAAGAAAATAATAATAGATACACTAATCGCAGGGCAAACATATTCCGTAACAGTAGGCACCGGCGGCAAAGGCGGAAAATCCGAATATTCCCGGCGAGGCGACGCACACCCGACAGATGGAACAGACGGAGGAAAATCGTCCTTTAATAACGCCGAAGCTAAAGGCGGCGGTGCAGGAATCGCAGTAAATCCAACGGCCAAAACCAAAGCACCAAAGGAAAGGACGGAACCTCGTACCAAGGCGGAGCCAAAGGCGGATCTGCTGGAGTATGTAAAGATATCAAATACAATCCTTCCCAAATAACAGATGGGAAAGACGGCCAAAACGGATACGTCAGAATCACATTCTCCGGAAATAACGAATTAAAGCCCTCGGCCACATCGGGAAACGACGTCACCATTACGGCCACAAAAGACACATTCACTCCCGGCATGGTAAATAGCCACATAAAATTAACCCAACAAGCCGAAAATCAATCAGAACGAATTGAAATACAGGCCTCTTCAATAACAGAAGAAACTAAATCTATACGAGTAGGAAAAGCCTGGAAGATTACAACTCACGGCACATGGAAGGGTAAGGTCACGGTTTATCACTCGGACGACAATAAAACCTGGCAAGAATATAGAAGTTACAAGTCAAATAACGACCAAAACTTCACTGAATCAGGTACCGTAACAACACCTACCTGGATGAAAGCGGTGGCCGTAACGGATGCAGATAACGGAAGGGGCAAACTTACCGTAGACTTTTCAAGAAATCCCTACTCAAACGACGGCACGGCTAAAATAACAGAAGTCGTTTCATCGACGGAAGTTAAAGCATCAGTCATTACTGATTTTGTAAACACAGACAAAACCCAAGTATACGCATTAAGCAGCTGGAACGACGATAACGGATACCCCAAAATGGCGTGCTTTTTCCAAGATAGATTAGTCTTAGCCGCCACAAAAAAAGAACCCTACTCCATATGGATGAGTAGGACAGGCGATTATCCCAATTTTGGTGTCGAAAAAGTAGACGGTGGCGTAACCGACGACTCGGCTATTAAAGCAGACCTTATCACTCGTAACGGCTTTGAGATTTTGCATTTAGTACCGGCAAAAGACCTTATCATCCTTACAACGGGTAACGAGTGGATTATAGAAGGCGCAAGCGTCATCACACCGGCTAAAATTAATCCCAGGCCGCAAACCATGCGTGGATCCAATACGTGTCCGCCGCAGCACATTGGGAATCGCATAGTACACGTACAAAGAAGCGGAAAGACTGTAAGAGACCTCGGCTATCAGTATGATGCGGATAACTACAACGGCGACGATTTAACCCTTCTGGCGACACACCTAACCGAAGGTCATAAGTTAGTATCATCCGCCTACATCCAAGAACCAAACAGCACCTTGTATTATGTTCGTGACGACGGCGTACTACTCTCGCTAGCCTTCATAAAAGAGCAAAACGTATTTGCCTGGTCGCACCATACGACAGACGGTAAATATAAAAAGGTAGCATCCATTCCGAATGGCGCAAGCGACGTATTATACGTAACGGTAGAAAGAAACGGAAATCTATATAGAGCGGTTTAATCCCGATATAGAAGCGGCCGTATACATGGATTCGTACGTAACAGGAAGCGGTAGTAGCATAAAAGCGTCACACCTTACGGGAAAAACCGTACAAATCTTAGCGGGCGGTACAAGACTGCAAGATGCGGTAGTACCTGAAAATGGCTTAGTGACCTTTGGCCAGTCGTTTTCAGATATCACGATAGGCCTTGCCTATGAAACGAAAATTAAGCAGCCGGGACCTGACATCGGATTAAAAGAAGGGACTATGCAGGCCAGAATCTCAAAGATTAATACCGTCGTATTAAGAGTTGAAAAATCCTACGGTGGCTATATCGGGTATACGTTTAAAGATAAGGATATGGACGAACTCCGGTATGAAGATTACGAAACGCTGGAAACCGGAGATATCGTACAGCAAATGCCGGTAGCCAACATCGGCAGTAACACTAAAAACCACATCTGCATAAAACACGATGAACCGTTCCCGTTCGAACTAAACGCAATCATAAGAGAGGTAAGTATTGATGGCGGCATCGTTAAAAGTTACAACGGAGAAATTTAATAAAGAAAACAAAAAGCACCTACAGGCCGTAAAGTACATAGAAGAACATTTACGGCCGATTGATAAAAAAGAACTACAAGGGGCCTACACGTCCGTTACTAAATGCGCTATACACGAATTTTGCGACAACTTTCTAGCGGTCGGCAAAAGGGGTGAACCTATCGCTATATACGGGATCGTAAAATATCCCGTAAACGGCTGCCATGCTGTATGGATGGTGGGAACGACGAAGCTAAAAAACTACAAAAAAGAATTAATCACAATGGGGCTCGATGAAATCAGCAGATTCATTAAAGAATACGGGCCCGTAACGAATTACATAAGCATAGATAATAGTGAATCACGGCGTTGGCTAAAAAGAGCTGGCGCCGTTTTTGGTACGCCATTTAATGAAAACGGCATAACCTGGCAACAATTTGTAATAAGGAGGAATGAATAATGTGTGGAGTATGGGGCATGATAGCAGGACAAGCCGTCCAGGGTATCATGCAATATAAGCAAATAAAACAAGAAACAAACGCTAAAGTCGCCATGTATCGGCAACAAGAACAAGCGGCAGAGCAAAACGCTAAAATAAGTGAACTTAGGCAAGACCAAATTGCCGATAAATACGCAAACGACCAACGTAAACTTGACGACAGGATGCGGCTAATGGCAGGACAAACGGCAGCCCAGGCAGGCGCATCAAATATGACGCTTACAGGCAGTCCCTTAGACATCCTCATCTCATCGTACGGAACATACCAAGATGACAGCAACCAATTACTGCAGAACCAACGAAACGATGAACGCTCGGAATTATTTAACCAATATAATTACGAAAACCAAGCAGCCGGTTATAAGGCCTCGGCAGAAAACGCCAAAGCCCAGGGGAAATTAGCCGGCATAGCCACTCTTCTTTCAACGGCTTCCAGTATGTATGGAATTAAACATGAGTATGCCTCGGCCAAAAAAGACAATGTAGGCGGAGACTTTAATTACAAGCCTGACCTACTCGGAAAATCACAGTATAGGGGAAAAGAAAAAGGATTGTTCAGTTCAAATCCCTTTGGATCCAAGAATTTTAGGGGGTAACCCATGGAAATAAAATCATACAACAGAGCTGTAGACCCTAACGTCGAAAACGCAAACGCACAGGCCACGAATAACATAGAAGCCTTTGGGGGAAATACAACCGGGAATCAATTAATGGGAAAAGCTATAGGGGCTTTACAAGGACAAATACAGGCATACGTAGATGACCAAATAAGTATGAAGGTCCTTGACGCCACAAACGAATATAAAAAGCGCGTAAATGACTTATTAAACGATCCGGACAGCGGGCTGCTGCACAAGCAAGATACGAATGCCTTAGACATTTTAAAGCAATACCAAGAAGGCGAAGCAAAAATAAGAAGAGAAACAATCGCAAACCTTCCCAATTATGAAAAGGCACACAGGGCTTTTAACGCCATGGCGGACGAAAATAATCTCACTAAAACAGGCGCCGTTATGCAAGACCAATACGAAAAAACAACGACTCATAGAAACGAAAGCGTAGCAAGAGCCGTGGCAGACGTTACAGATACGTCGATGGAAACCAATACATTAGAAAATGCCTATTCATCACTTACGCAAATAAGAGGCATCGTGTATAGCCAATATAAAAACATATACGGCGAAGAAAAATTGGATGAAATGACAAAAAAAGCCGCAACAACATTCGTACAACAATGGGTTTATAACAAAATCAAAAGTGGCGACGAGTCAGACTACGAAGACGCATATAGTTTTATCGATAAGGCATCCCCATTTGTCTACGATGCGGATATTACCAAGTTAAGAACGGAATTAAACGTACGAAAACGCGAGCATGATATGACGGACATAGCAAAGGAAGCATGGAAACTATATCCCAATGATCCTAAAAAGCGCGAAGAATACATACGCTCGAAAATGACCTACACCGTAGAAGAAGGCGGCGGCGGGAAAACGGGCGACACAACTCTTGAAATGATTGCTGCTGTAGAAACTGATAATGACAACTACAATTCAGTCAATGACTCCGGACATTTCGGAAGATACCAATTTTCGCCTAGTACTTACGCCGAAGAAGCACAAAAATAGGCGTAGACCCGAACGACAGGTCACCGGAAGCACAAGATAAAGTAGCAGCTCAATACAAAAAGACGTTAGCCCAATGGATAGGTTCGGACAACGAAGATGCACTTATTATCGCGTGGAATTTCGGACCGGCAGCCGGTAAGGCATGGCTTGATAAAAAAGACGGGTTTTATCTTGATAACGACTTTTATACATGGGATGAAGCGCCGCCTGGAAACGCCTCCGTAAATGCCAGGTTAGCCAAAGCTCATAAAGCAAAAGAAAAGATAGGGGCTAGTGGCTCAAACATCCAAAACGCTATAAACCAAGGCGTACAGTGGACAGGAAGCGCTCCGCTTGCAAACGGCAAAGTGGCGTGTGTGGAAGCGGTATGCAGTATTGGAGCGGCTTACTCTCCCACATTAAAAAAATTCCACGATGACAATGTAGTGAATGTAGACGTTCTGGTTAATAGAGCCAAAGAAGCGGGTATGTCGGTAATTCCTTACGACTCGTCAAAAGTAAAGCCGGGTTCAATTATTGTGTACGACGATGTAGGGGGCGACACCCAAACTCACGTCATGATCGCAGAAGAAGGCGGAAAAGTAGTAGGCAATATGTCTAGCGCCAACAACAACCAAGGTGGCGTAGCAGAAGCGAGTAACGCAGATTTTGACCCGCAGCACTTAAAACCGACAAAAATCATAATCCCAAAAGAAGCCGAAAACGCCAAAATAACCAGAACACGCGTTAAATATTCAGAAGAAGAAGCACAGCACATGCTAAAAATCGCAGACGCCTACCAAGCCCAAGCCACAAGAAATGAAGAAATTGCAAATGACGGACTGGTAAAGGCAGGTCTTCAAGAAATGCAATTAGCCCATGAAAATGGAACGCTAACTTATGAATCGGCATTAGCTATAGCCGAAAAGTACGGCAAAGGGAATCCCAAAGTATACGCAGCCCTAAAGGGGTCGATAGGAACATACGTCGCAGCGCCTAGAGCGACAGGAGGCGGAAGCGGCGGATCCGGAGGTGGCGGTGGAGGACAAGGCGGAAGATTGACGCAATTTAAATCAATGATTGGGCGCCAGTTTAATAGCTTTAGCGAATTTATAAACTATTGCAATTCAAACGGAATTTCACTGTCGATAAACGAACAAAACAGCATGTCCAAAGCCTTCAATGATTATACAAACGGTACCGGCGAATTTAAGCCTGAATTCACCATTAATATGGATAATCTGGCAAGAAGATCCGGAATAGACAAAGACACTTTTATTAATAACGCAGAAGTAATTCAACGGTCTGTTGCGGGATGGGCGGCAGAATTTGAAACAAAACAAGGAAGAGAACCGACTCAAGATGAAATGTATGCGTACGCTATAACGCTTGTAACGTCAAGAGACGAATCTTACGGAAGAACAAGGGCAGACCAGTTATCAGCCGGAATTAAAAAAGCAGACTCGGAAACGGGCGACGACGGCGAAACGTACTGGAAGATTTACTGGGCCGACGGAACCGAAAACACGGTGCACGATATTTACTATCAACAGTTGTTAAACGGAGAAACTACCGAACACTACATAAAAAGCGGGCAGTATAAATAAGGACGTGAAATAATGGCAGAATATAATTTTAACAACTTTAAAATTAATCCTGAAAATCCTACCGGAGAGACACCAAATAATGACGTGTTAGGATTTAAAGACTCGGAAACGGCAATACAAGAAGGCCAGGTAGAATACGATGCAGACCAGGCAAAACGATGGAAAGAAGCCGATGCCATACTTGCTAATGGCACAATGAATTTCAGATCGACGTCAGACTATAGAAATCCGTCAGCAGAAGACTTTGCCGGAGCAACGGCACCGCCTTCCCAAAAACCGAATTTTATCGACGCGATCAAAGACTCGGCTATGGATGTATATCGTAATATCTTTAATGGAAACGCCGAAGGTATGCACAATGCCAAAGTATACGCGCAATTTATAGGTGTTTCACCGCAGTTTTTAATGGATAACGAAGCGGCTTATGAACAGGCGGAAAAGCTATATAACCAGCGTTTAAACGCACGCTTTATGGGCGGCAGCGCCTTTTCGGCAGAAGCCCTGGACGCCATGTATCCCGAAATTCAAGCCCTTAGAAAGCAAGATCCCGTAGGAGCCTCCATTGCGCTTAAAGAATATGGAGACATAAAAGATACAAGGGGAATATTTGACCTTGCTAAAGACGCTTTTAATTCCGGATCGGACATGGTTAAGCTTTCAGATGCACAATATAGAGCCTATAAAGGCGAAGATATCGATTCCGTTAGGCCCGAAGTGGATAGATTAACGGCAGAATTACAAGCCTATAAAGAACCTACAGCGAGTCAAAAAGTCTTGTATGACACTATCCAGCAATTAACAATTATGGGAACCCAGGCCGTAAGAGCCACTAAAAGAGCGGCACAAGGGGCCGCATTAGGCATGGCAACCTCGGCCGCAGCGGCAGGTGGCACAGCCGCAACAGGAATTGGGGCGCCCGCAGCACCGGCTATTTTAATGGCTGGGGCCACAACAGGGGCCGCTTACGGTATGCGTGTAGGCATGTTCGAACAGTTTGAACAGCAAAGCGCAGCGGCAAGATATTGGGAACTAATGAATAACCGTAAGGGCGAATATAGCAGAAACCATGCCTTAGTAGATTCAACCGTAACAGGCGTGGTTAATGGGGCTATTGAACTAGGCCTTATGGAAGTAGGGTACAAGCCTATTACAAAAGCCTGGGGCGGGCAAGCCGCTAAAAGCATATTAAATAATGCCGCAGCCAGAATGGCCATTATTGATGCGGGAAAAGAAAGTATCGCTAAACTCTCTGCACGAGCAGCCATGAAACAATTCGGAAGAAGCACGGCCGCAGAACTTGCAGAAGAAGGCGCGCAACAAGCCTCTGAAGACCTTATGGATAATGCGGAATATTACTTATATAAAAAAGGCACTCCGCATACTACCACGGAGATTATAGGAAACGCTGTAGATGCCATGGTACAAGCCGTCCCGGCAGTAGTAGGCATGGGAGCTATGGGCTCTATAACGCACGGCGTAGGAAATTACCGCGGCATGCGGGCCATTGCCGCCATTAAACGAAGACTGGAAGCAAGAATACCGTAGAACAGTCGAACAACAGACCATTGAAGCATTAATGGCCAATAAAGCCCAAAACAAGACAGCACAAAAAAATCCGGAAGTCTACAAAAACGTCGTACAAGAACAGGCCCGTCTTGCCGGTGTGCAAAACATGTACGTCGATGCACAAGAACTTTCTAAGACAGATAAAGGCGTAGACGTTCTAAACGATATGGTAAACCGTGGAATTATCACCGGCGAACAAGTAGATAAATCCATTTCGACCGGTGCAGATATTGTGATTCCTACCGGTACGTTCGCACAGCTTGCTGATGAGTCAGTGGATACTGATACTTTGATGCGTGCAACGACGATGGCCAAAAACGGTGTTCATCGTGCAGCCCTTGAAGAAAAAGCAAAACGAGTTGAAGCGATCCGTGAAGAACTTGCTAACTTAGCACAAAATAAAAAAGATGTTCTATCCAAGGAACTCATGGAAGAACATTTTAAGGATGCGGATGATACAACAAGAACGGCCGCTGAAAGCGTCATCTATAAAAATCCGTACGATTTAAATAAAAGCTATAAAGAAGCCCTGATAGACGCAAGAAAAGAATATGAAGATGCACTAGGTTTTGACGCCTATTGGAATTACAAGCCGCAGGGCGTTGGCATTATGTATGCGGACGAAGAAAGCCGTCAAACAGGCCGCGGAATCAGAGTCTCCAATAATGACTACTGGTACCAAGATATGTATAAAAAGCTGGGCCGTAAAGCAACAAGAGAAGAAATGCTCGATATTGCTTACGAAGACCAGATGAAAGAATTACAGACCTTGGCTCCGGAAACGGCCGACGAATTTGCACAAAACGCAAATTCCTTAAAGGCAAAATATGAGGCATTGCAAGGTTTAAAAGATAAATTTGAAAGGTTGGCCAAGAGTGATTACGCCGTAAAACAATCCCTCACAAAGGAAGGATATGAAGTATATAACGAAGTATTAAATAAACTTCAAGACGGTAGCGCAAAATCCAAATTAGCAGCCAACGAAAACGCCTTCATATACGCACGCATGGCCGAAAGCTGGGCAAAAATCCGCAACGAATACGGCGATACGGCCTATACGGCTAAGGATTTTATGGCTGAACATGCGGTGAATGTTGGATATGAGAACATAAAAAACACCTACACGCAAGCAATGTTCGATGTTCGCAGGGTAGGCGTAAGCAATTTGAAAGAATTTTTAAGAAAAGTCAAAGCAAGAAAAAATGCAGGCGAATCCGAAAACAAAATAATGTTTACTGGTAAGTTTGGCGTAGTATACACAGAGTCACAAGTCGTTCACGCAACGACGGCACACAAGGGACACGTATTAACAATAGAGCAATTAGAAGACATCGAAGCAAATTTGGATAAGTTGCATGATGTAGCAATTTCAAACAAAGCACATCTAAATAAATTTGGCGGGGCCTCCATATTAGCCAAAGTCAAGGGTTATAAAGGGGCTTATTATGTTGTGCTTGAAATTGATAAAAACGGGAAAATATGGTTTAAAACGGGGCAAAAAGGAAACACCAAAAGCATAAGTAATATTATAAAACAAAAAATAACGGAAGGGTCCGCCCGTAGTCTTACGCATAATACGCAGGGGCTGCCGGGTCTCGACACATCCGTTATTCATATCAATACTATAGCGGAAAAATTAAAAGGTGTCAACGACAAAGAAAAAGACACTTTCGACCAACGGGCATGGCATGGAAGCGGCACGGACTTTAACGAGTTTAACCTGGAAAAAGCCCTTACCGGTGCCGGGGATATGGTACACGGCTGGGGGATATACACGGCCAAGAATAAAAAGACAGCCCAGGCATATAAAAAACACGCCAAAAGCAAGGGCCTTCCGTCGTATTTGTATGAAGTAGATATCCCTGAAAACGAAAACCTTCTCATAGAAGAAAAACGCTACGAAGAACAGCCGTCCGAAATAAAAGAAAAACTTACCAGGACAATATCGGGCTTACCGGATAAGCAACAAAAATCATTTTGGGAAAAACTGTTACACAATGAAATGCGGACCTTGCCCGAAGAGACCGAAGCGTTATCAGATCTGGATAAAGCGAAAGATAAGGTAAAGCAATTAGAAGTAGCGGCTAATGGCCTTGAAAATACCGACAAGCCGAAATTTAAAGAAAAAATAGCTATAAAGCACCTCAAGAAATTAGGGTATATTGAAGAGCAAATCAAAGACCGGGATTTCATGCAGGCGGAGAAAGAAAAAGAAGAAAAAGTCCTTGCCGCTGTAAAAAAAGAAGCTGAAAAAGCCGAAGCGTCGATACAAGAAAGAAAAGACAGCATCCTGGAAGCGGCCATTAAAAACCCTAAAGAAGCCTTAAAAAGAAGTGTTGGCACCGGTAAAGAAATCTACAGGTATTTATCAGCGTCGCTTAACAACATGGAAGAAGTCTCACGGCAATTAAACAAAAACGGGATTGAAGGCATATCCTATTACGACAGCGAAGACGGCGATTGCGTAGTTGTATTTAACGACAAGGCAATAAACATAGTCAATCAGTACAACCAGCGCGCATGGCATGGTACGCCTTATGATTTCGATGCCTTTAGTTTATCGGGCATAGGCGGCGGCGAAGGAAACCAGGCACATGGATGGGGATTATATTTTGCCCAGGACAGAGAAGTTTCGGAGGCATACAAGGAAATACTCGGCGATAAGGGGAGTACCGTTGAATTAAACGGGGAGGTATGGACAGTCAACGAATCAGGAGACTGGGAGACGACCGGAAAAACCGCAAAATATGGAGAGGCAATAGGGTATGCCTTAGATGCCTTAGAAGAACACGGAACAAAAGACGCTGCAATAAACAGTCTACAGAAAGACTTAAAAGAGGGAAAATTCCGTGGAGCATATATAGCCGAAGCCCAAAAGGCTGTTAATATTTTACGTCAGGGCGAAGCGAAAGGGCATAAAGGCGGCAGGCTGTTGGAAGCTGAAATCCCGGACACGGATGTACTATTAGATGAGCAAAAATCGTTTAATGAACAACCGGAAAAGGTGAAAAACGCATTAAGCGAGCTTATATCCAATACAGGCGAAGGCCAATTATCAAGAAAACTGTTTAAAAACGCCACCGGGAAAAGAATATACGAAGTGCTAAGTAATCTGTACGGAGACGATAAAAAGGCATCGCTAAAGCTAAACGAATTTGGGGTTAAGGGAATTACATACAAGGGCACACAAGACGAACGTTGTTATGTGGTGTTCGATGACAAAGCAATTGAAATACGTAATAAATACGAGCAAGAAATAAAAGCCTCGTACAACTCTTCAACAGGTGCCATTAACTTATTCGACGGAGCAGACCAATCTTCATTCGTCCACGAAGCGGCACACATGTATCTCACGGAAATGAGTAAAATGGCAACCGACGAAGCGGCACCAAAGGGCCTCCTGGAAGACTGGAACACCATTCAAGAATGGGCGGCATATAAGCCGGAAGATATAAAGGACTACGAAGGAACGGCAAGAGAAAAAGAATTTAAATCTTACGCCAAGGTTATTGAAGACGCTCGTAAGAGTGGCGACGTCATAGCCATTCGTGCTGCCGAAGAACGCTGGATACAGGAGCGATTTGCCCGCGGCTTTGAACGCTATATAGCCGAAGGAAAAGCCCCGACGCAAGCCTTACAAAGTGCATTCCGAAAGTTTAAATCCTGGCTCGTATCAATCTATAGAGATTTAAAGAATCTCGGCAAAGAGCCTCCGGAAGAAGTAAAGCGCGTCATGGATCGGATGCTTGCGACTAATGACGAAATAGAAGCCTGGGCTAAGCCAAAGAGTTAAACGCCTGGGACAAAAAGGGCTTTTCCGGGGACTTAACGGGTTCAGAAGGGGACATGATTAAACGCTGGGCCGAAGACGCCAAAGAAAAAGCCAAGGAACGAGTGCTAAAAGAATTGATGCGGCAAGAGGAAAACCAATGGCGAACGGATTTAGAAAACAGCCTCGAAAAAGAACGCATCGATTACGAAAAACACCTGGTCGATGAAAATCCGATATACGGCCAAGAATTGGTTTATAGGGAAACTGGCGAACAATTTAAAGAAGACTACCTAAGAACAATCGGTTATGACTCGAAAGAATCGTTCGAATCAGCCATTGAAAAGGCAGGCGGTCCGCTAGAAGAACGCTCTAAAGCTTTCATGGAAAATCGTCGTAAAGAATATGAAGAAATGATGCCGACATCCGAAGACTTTAAAAACGCAGCCGATGCGGAACTTGCCTCGACAAACGCACAGATGAGACTTTCGCAGCTTGAAGCCTATGCAATTAAGCGAAAAGTAAATGGGTATGCTGCAGAAGCGGTTAAAGCAATGCGTGAACTTGACGCCCTGGACGGAAAATCCGAAGAAGAAATTGCGGCCGGTATCAAAGAAATTCTAGGCGTAGACGACGAAGTGGCAAAGAAGGGCCGTCAAGTGGCCTTAATGCTTGCTAAGAACGAAGAAATTCAGAAGCTAAAGGAACGATTAAAGGACGCCAAAGAAAAGGACAAAGAATATAGAGCCTCGGCTAGGGAAGAATTGGCCTCGGCTAAAGCGGCTCTTAAAGAAGCTATGAGAGGATTAAACACGGCTAGAGACATTACAGCCGGTAGTTACACTAAAACCCTTCAAGTAGCCCGTGAAGAATTAAGTAAGATGACGGTAGCCGAAGCCACGACCTGGAGGCACTGGGAAATAAAGGCCAAGCAAGAAGGAAATAACGCCGACAAGTTAATGGCAGCGGGAGCCTTTGAAGAAGCGGCCATCGCTAAAGGAAACAGCCTTAAATACTACTGCATGAGTAGAGCCGCCAAAGATAACCAGGAATACGTCCGTACCAAGCTCGAAGGCTCGACGGGTCGCGTAGACATGCAGCAAGAAGCTATGGACGGCATTAAAGGCATGGTTAAGCGCATAAGTAGAAGGGAAAACCCGGTACGCCTGGACCCGAACAGCCGATACATGATCCAGCACCTGGCCTACATTACGGGAATCACCGAAAAAGACGGCGTGAAGCCCTTAAATAAAAAGGGTGAACCCGTAGGTATCAACTGGGAAAAAGTTTACGGAGATTTAAATCCCGATTATGCCATGGATAAAGAAACAGCACCGAATCCTGACAAGATTGTGGCACCGTGGCTTAGGATACTAGCCGAAAGTAAAGAACAAAAAAACTATAACGAAATGCAAATGGACCAATTCCAAGATATGGTTGAAGCCATGAATGTTCTGTATAAAGCGTCAAGAAGAGACTATGAATCAACAACCCTTAAAGACAGAAGCGGCAAAGTTGTTAGTCAAGAAGACGCCGCCTTGAAACTCGTTCAAGCTATCGGCGTAGATGATTCCTTTAACCCGCTGCAAGATTCAAACAACCAAACCGATGCCAAGTCCAAAGCTAAAAGTCTAGCTAAAGACGCGTTGCTATACCTCACTAAGGCCGAAACCATCTTTAACCGATTTGGTGGCGACTGGATGCAACTCGTGTACGAACCCATAAACCAGGGGGCGAATAAAGAGCTTACAATGCGGCAAGAGGCGTGCAAGGTCTTTTCGAAGATTTACAACATGTACTCATTGGAAGAATGGCAGTCTATGAGATCCGACAGGGTCTTTACAATCGGTCTTACAACCAACTTCACAAGAGAACAATTAATTTGCATGGCTCTTAACTGGGGAAATAAGGAAGGTCGTAAGCGCGTACTTGCGACGATAAACAAATCGGCCAAAAACGAAGTGGACGTCATCGACGAATACACCATGCAAGCATGTTAGAGTCATCACTTACTGAAAAAGACTGGAATTTCATTGAAGCCATTTGGTCGCAGCTTGATTCATACTGGGCTGAAAGAAACAAGGTACAGGAAAACCTATACGGCCAAGGCCTCGGAAAAGTACAAGCGCTGCCGTTTAATATTAACGGTAGGCAAATAAAAGGCGGTTACTACCCGATTGTGTATGATCCAAAGTTAAGTATAAGAGCCTCCGACCTTGTAGCCGACGACATCGTAAAGCAAGCCCTTTCGGGAAGCTCAACGTTCGGCATCGGCATGGGAAGCACGAAGTCCCGTGTAAGCGAAGTAAAAGGACAACAATTAGCTTTACGCCTTGATGTGTGGCCGCAGGCCGTCACAGAAGCCATTCACCATATCGCCATGCGCGAAGCGGCAACGGACGTGTATAAATTAATTACGCACCCGGCCGTGCAGCAAGCCGTCCAGCAAAAGTACGGCATGGAAACGTACAACATGATCCGTCAGTGGAGTAAAGACGTGTGGAAGACGGACGTTCAAAAAGCCGATATTATCAATCGCACGCTTGAACAGATGCGTAAAAACTCGGCCTTTGCCGTTATGGCTATGAGAACGGGGACAGCTCTATTAAACGTTCTTAACGTCTTTCCCATGATGCATCAGATTGGAAGAATGAATACCTTAAAAGCGATTACCGGCTTTGGGTTAGGATTCTATAAAGGAACAGATACATACGCCAGAAATCGGCAGTTCGTGTTCGACAAATCGCCCATGATGCGCGACCGTATGAATACGATCGACAGGGATATGCAGCAGGACATGAAGTTAGAAGTAGGGCAAGATACCTCGCTTATTAGAGAGCGGGCAACACACGCCAAAGAAAAGTTCAATCGCTTTGGGTACTGGTTTATTACAGAAACGGACCTCATGTTCTCAATGGCTTTATGGAAACACGGGTACGACGAATCGATGAGAAAGCAAATCGAAGCGGGCATGACGGACGTTAAGCAACTGGAACAAAACGCCATTTCAGACGCAGACACAAACGTAAGAGCGGTATTTGGAAGCGGTCAAGTAAAAGACCAAGTGGCTATGCAGCGTAAGAACACACTGGTGGGACAGCTAACTCCATTCTATAGCTACAGTTCAACCGTATTAAACGCCCTCATCAAAGCAGGTTACAGAGTAAAAGACCATGGAGATTACATGGCGCTTATTAACGCAACTCTCTATTGGGTAGTGTTGCAGACCCTCGCCGAAACCGTTTATAGAAGTGCCGTCGCTGGAGAGCTAGACGATCCGGACAAAATGCTCCGTCGCCTGGGGATTACGACCGTGAGAAATGTGGACCAGGGCTTCCCAGTAGTCCGTGACGCTTTAGAAGGCGTCATGAATCACTTCTTGCTAGGAAGCGACCAGAACAATTCACCGCTCGCTATTACAGCTATTGACGAACTTGTAAAGGCGGCCCAAGCAGCCGGAAACGAAAAGAAAGACTTCACCGACGTGGGCCGTTCGTTATCGCGCGTTGCTAACCGTACCTGGAAATTCTCCGATACCTTATCAGACGGATTCTGGAACCTTGTAAGGTTCTCGCTCGTTGACACAGACCGAAGTGTTCAGGAGCTTATCACCACAACGATATTCGATAAGCGCTATAAAACACACGAAGAGCGGGTACGCCAAGACAAGAAAAAGACTAATGAACAAAAAAAGAAAGGAAAATAAGAGATGATAAGTAAAGACAAAACCACAATCACGTATAAGGGGGACGGGGTTACAACCTCGTTCCCTTTCCCTTATCAGTACAGAGCAGGTGAAGATATTAAAGGGTATCTACTGGTAAATGGAAAAGAAATGCCGATTACAGCCAACTACCGTTTTGACGAAGTAGAGAATAAATTCATCTATCCCGTAAATGGAGTACCTCTATTCACGACCGACACCCTTGTTATTAAACGAGAAACGCCTATAGAACAAAATGCCGATCTTCCTAATAAGTATCCGTATAACGCCGTTGAGACGGTAGCTGACAATCTCACTCTCATTGCCCAGGAACAGGAAGCAAAAATAAATGAGATAACGGAACGCACTATCAGTATGAACTTCCCTGACTGTATATCAGATGATGAAAGCTAGAGCAATGAAGGTCGACAGCGACAGCCTCGAGGACGTTCTCAAGGCATTACTGCGTGAAGTTATTCCCGACGGTCGATATACGTCGCACCTTGCAGAATTCAAGCTCGTTGACGGTACGTCGGTTGCAGTCGGCGACACGGTCGTACATGTCGAAGGACAGCCCAGGTTTTACGTGGTCGATACGAACGGCAATCGTCAGATGATACCCGACAGCGGACGACTCGACTTTGCGTTATCGTCTCCGTTCGACGGTAACGAGAAGATTCTCACAATGGAGTACCCGAACAGCAGTGAAGGCACGGCCGCTTCGCTTACAATCCCGGCAGTACAGACAGGGGAAGCGATGAAGAGGTATGGAACTCGAATAACAGTATCGAGTCGATGCGGATATACCGCCGTGCAGACGGGCAAGCGGTACTCGAATTCCCTGTATACGCCACTCTGAGACATGCTTGCACGGCACGAAGATGAACTCAATAACCTTCACTTCGACAGCCTTGAGCTTGTTAGTACCGTGAACATAGATAATGACACGCTTGCACCGTCAGGATTGACAATGCTCGAACGAATGACGAGTAAAGTGTATATCGCTAAAGACCACTACGCACCTAAGCAAGTTCTCTTGCCGAGTCGCTCCGAGTCGCTCCAACTCACATTCTATGAATGGGATAAGGGTTCCAATCCTGGGCGTTGGGGCAGCTTCGACTGGAGCAGACAGCCTTGTAACGGGAAGACGGCAACGCACATCGGCTACGCACAGTATGACGTTCCCGACGATTTATAAGGAGGCTTTCAATGTGGACATGGAGCTTTGAGCTCGCCGACGTTTTGACGACGCTCACGATTATAAGCACGCTCGGCGGCATGGCTTATTACTTAGTCATTCGGCCGTTCTCACAGCGGATCAAAGAAGACCGAAACGGAAGCCGATTGGTTAGCAGAAAGAGAAGAAAAAAAGGAGTAGGATGTGGAATTCATGGATGAATTAGTTACAAGAATACTGTTAAACGTATCCCATGAACATGTTCTGAATATTTGTAACGTAATCCTACTGGTGCTGATTCTCTTAGTAGCCGATGCCTTCTTACGTATTATTGCAGAAGTATTCCAGTACAATAAAGACCACAACAGAAAGAATACAACCAAAACCTTCATTACAACGCTTATATGGTACGGCTGGGGGCGGGGGGAATTATATCGACGCTAACACCGGAAAGATTAAAAGATATCTTATGAGCGAAAAGTTAAGAAGCAGTATGTTAAAAAAGATATGCATATTCTATCCGGCATGGTTTTTCTTATCGATTGCATGTGTATCTCTTCCGGATACCGTGTTTATCGGAGTCCGTGGAGACGAACTATTGGCCAATGTTTTTATGTGGTGGCCGGTAGCATCGGAACTTTCGTCGATCATCGAAAACCTAAGAGAAATCGACGCCTACCATTTTGTGAGAATAAAAAACATGTTCATGGAAATTAACAAAATGAGGAAGTGAAAAAAGTGATAGACAAAATTAATATCGCAGACCTGGTAGTCATTACAGGCCTCGTAACGGGGCTTGTAATGGCTATTTTGTTTGGCCTAAACGAATTGGCCATGTCTATTGCCTCCGGCCTTCTTGGATATATCGGAGGCTCGAAACTTTCTCCGCACAAAGAAAGGAGTGATGACAAATGAGAGAAGTAACACTAGAAGAAATTAAAAACCTAGCCCGTGAAGCCTACTGGGATTTATGGAACGGAGCGAAAAGTCTAGGCCGTGACGTAAAACTCTATATTCACTGGACAGGCGGTCGCTACAACCAGACCTTTAGTGACTACCACATCAATATTACAAGTGAAGGCCGCTGCTTTATCTCGACGGAAAACTTTGCCGAAGTAAAAAACGCAACGTACATGAGAAACACCGGCAGCATTGCAATTGCGCTTTGTTGTGCCTTGGACGCAACGGGACCTGACAACCTCGGACCGTACCCTCCGACAGAAGTACAGATTAACGCCGTTTCACAAGTCGTATGCGTTTTAGCCGATGCGCTGGACCTTACAATTGATGCGGACAGGGTTATGACACACGCAGAAGCGGCCGACAATATCGACGGGCTTTACACCCATGATGACTACGGACCGGACTCAACGTGTGAACGCTGGGACCTTTGGGTATTACGTGAAGGTGAAGAACCCGGCACCGGCGGGCAACAAATCAGAGGAAATGCCAATTATTATAGACACCATAAATTATTAAGTGACGTGTAAAGGAGAAGCCACTATGAATAAGAACGAAATTATGAACATGCTCGCAAAAGAAGCCGCACAAGTCGCAAAAGAACAAGCAACAGCAGCCCTTAGCTCGCTTTCTGCAAACGACCTTAGACCGATCGTAGAAGAACAGTTAAAAACAATTACAGGACCCTTACAACAGGAAGCGGAAACCACAAGCTCCGTATGGGTAAAAATCAGAAACCGTTTCTACATTCGCATCATTAACAACGCGATAGACAACATCATCAAAACAATCCAGGACGGCCTGGACGGATTAAGCAAAAAATAAGTTGTTGTAAATTATGCAACAACTTAGTCAAGCAAAGCACAAAATACTGGACTAATAAAAGCTATAGTCAAGTAAAACCGCTTTTATTAGACTAAAGACAAAAGTTGTTTAATAAATTGGCATTTTCCCAAACAACTCAATAAGAACCAAAAAGACGGATTCTTGGAACTTAACCTACGTTAAGACCCGGAATCCGTCTTTTTTGATACTTAGTCATATTAAAAAGGATAAAAACGTCATAAAAACCAGGGGAAATACAGCAAAACAGCTACATTTTCCCACAGAAAAAGAGTAAATCTCCAAAATAAGCCCTATTTCAAGCCACAGATAGATTTATAAAACGACGCATAAAAGAACATGAATAAGAACATAAAACGCCTTACAAGCGATTCTGTAAAGCCGTTTTCGAAGAAAAAATAAATAAAAAAATCCATTAATAAATTTCAGAGAAAATATTTGACAATGCACGCAATGCGTGCTAAAGTATAGACAACAGGAAGACAAATCAAAAGTACGGAAGGGAGAACAAACAATGAATGAATTCAAAAAGAGGCGGGAAGAACTCGGATTGACACAAAAGGAAGTATCGGAGAAATTAAATATTCCAAAACGGACGTGGCAGGACTGGGAGCTAGAGCAAAGAATGCCGCCGGAATGGGCATCGAATTTAGTCATAAAGGAGATGGAGAAAATGAAACAAAAACAGGAATGGCATTTTGGAGGACTCGAACCGTATACGGAAGCAGCGGTAAAATTCGCCGAAGATTCTAAAGACTGGCCGGCAGACGTGGTTAATTCGCTCGAATTCGTAACACACCGGGCGAACGGTACGTACGAAGAAACGTGCGATAACGGCGGTGAAGGCGGACTCGACGTAAGATGGGCCTTTCATCTGAATACGGAAGAAGTTAAACAAAAGGCACTGCAAAATTTCTCGGAAGAGATTAAGGCGATCATCGGCAATATCATAGAAGAAGCCGCAATTGATGAATGCGGACCGGAAGAAGTAGAAGAAAGAATGGCGTTTGTTAAAAGATATTTTTAAGATAGAAAGGGCCCTTATAAAAGGGCCCTTTTGGTATATCCGACAAAAAATCGTCAAAAAACCATGGTGAATAATGGTAAATATGGTGAAAAATAAAATAAGAAGAAACTTGGCCAAAGCGATGATTAACACATTTTAATAAACATGGGAAAATAGAAAGGCATAAAAAAGCCTTCATAAGAGAATAGAACAAGAAAATGGCTTTGTCTATATTTATTTTGAACAAAATTGTATAATGTTATAACCGACGGGAAAGGAGGATGCTTTGTGGTCAGACGATGGATTATGCACGTCGATATGGATGCTTTCTATGCGTCTGTAGAACAAAGAGATAACCCCGAACTTCGCGGTCGTCCCGTCATTGTAGGCGGTACAAGTGATCGCGGTGTTGTTGCCACGGCTTCCTATGAAGCACGAGCTTACGGTGTTCATTCCGCACTGGGCACAAAGAAGGCCAGACAATTATGTCCCGACGGGATCTTTTTGCCTCCGCGGATTGCCTATTACCGTACTATTTCCCGTCAAATCAGGAAGATATTTCGAAGGGTATTCACCGTATATCGAGCCGCTTTCTTTGGATGAAGCATTTTTAGATATATCGGGGTTGTACGGATATTATAAGGATGTTTTGGAAGTCGGGCGGGCTGTAAAGAAGGACATTAAAGAACAGACCGGTCTTGTTGCATCGGCCGGTATCGGACCGAATAAATTTCTGGCTAAACTTGCATCCGATTTGGACAAACCCGACGGATTGGTCTGTATTCCTTATGGAAAAGAAGAGGAATTGTTAGCACCTTTACCTATTCGTAAGATTTGGGGTGTCGGCAAGGTAACGGAAAATCGTCTTTTAGCTGCCGGGTACGATACAATAGGCAGTATTGCGGCTGCCTCTCCCGATAAGTTGCGCCCTCTTGTAGGTAATCAGGCTGAGCGGCTTTATGAATTGGCTCACGGAAGAGATTACAGACGAGTTGAAACAGCTCAGCAGGTGAAATCGATAGGTAATGAACAAACATATGAAACATGACTTGGTCTTACAGGAAGATGTGGATCGGCAGTTACGTCTCTTGGCTGAAGAAGTAGCACATCGCTTGCGTAAACACGGGTTGATGGGGCGTACAATAACTTTGAAAATACGGTATAATGATTTTACGACAGAGACGAGGTCGGAGTCGTCTGAATCTATAGGTCTTTATACAGAAGAACAGCTTTATTTTTCCGCACGAAAGTTATATGCTAAGAAGATAAGAAAGGGTTCTGTACGGTTACTGGGGATTACGGTCAGTAAATTGCAGACCGCCATTATCCAGGACTCTCTCTTTGCGAAAGACCCGATAACCCAAAAACGGTTAGCCGATGAAAAGGTAACGACGGCTATCGATAAATTACAGGAACGATTCGGAAAACGTGCTGTTATGAAAGGTTTTTTGTGGGAAGCGGAAAGTAGTGTCAAAGAAGTGAAAGAAAAGGAGTAATGATATATGGCAATGTTTAAAGTAGCGGCACATACCGGTGCCGATAACCAGGGCTGGATCGGGTATAATGAAGAAACGAAGGAAATAACGGTCTGTCTTCAAGATGAGGCTTTTAAAAAAAGCGGCTTATGAATATTTATCTACGCCGAAAAGCACTGAAACGTTTCACCGGACTTACAGAATTTGAAGAAATATCAGGGAATGCCGAATGATAGTTTAGATATGTTCAAACTTGCATTGGGTAAAATTTGGGAGGCGACAACCGTATATATTGACTGGAGTCGTCCGGTTGAGTAGAACTTATACACAGGTTATGCACATTGTTGAGAAAGTTTATGTGCATAACTTTTTTATGCCCTAAAACAAGCTGTTTTTTTAGGCCGTGTACGTTGGTAACACTTTAAATAAAATGTGGATAAATCTAAAATGATAAGGATATGAAATCAAAAGTATCATTATATAAACGGCATAGATACGCTATTTTATTTCAATCTATCTTATTTAAGATAATGTGTATAAAATTCTTTGAAATGGGGATGGTTTTGGTGAATGAGTAATGATAACCGAAAAGAAAATCAATCCTTACACTCAAAACCGAGATGAAAACAGGCACGGATTCTTGTATTATCCACAGAAAAGACAGATAGGTCGTACTGTGAATCGAACATGTATTTTATTGACAAGTAAGGATGATTCCTGTATGATTTCAATCAAATAAATAATCATCCAGAGCAGCCGAGGGACTGGCCCGTTGAAGCTGCGGCAACCTTCCGGCAGGAAAGGTGCCAACTCCAGCGTTACTTGAGGGTGACGGCAGATGATATGGCCTGTAATGAATGCGTCATCTGTCAAGATGACGTTTTTTATATGCCGTTGGAAGGAAGGTGTCGGAGGCTATGAATGACAGCCGTATTAAGCATAAATCGGTTGCAGTCAAAGATGTGCTGATTTTGGGGTTTGCTTTTTTTGCTACGTATTTTGGAGCGGGGAATCTTATTTTTCCACCACAATTGGGGTTTGTCAGCGGGTCGTCTTACGGGCCGGCATTGGTAGGATTGACGTTGTCGGGAATTTTATTGCCTATTTTTGCCCTTCTTATTATTTCCCGATATGGTGATGTACGCCGTATTACGGAGCGGGTCGGCCCTTATACATATAATATTTTGCTTACCTTATTGATGATTGTTTGTATTTTTGTATCTATTCCCCGTACGTGTGCTACGGCTATTCAGTTAGGAATACAGGGAAACTTTCCTAATGTTCCTTTTATTCCCGGAGTAGTTATTTATTTCTTACTTTCTTATTGGATTACGTCGGATGAAACGAGCGTACTTGATAAGGTAGGCAAATTCTTGACTCCTTTGTTAGCCTTGATTCTGGTGGTTATCGGAGTGTTAGGGGTAGTAAGCCCCATTGGAACTCCCGCAGAACCGACAGTAGCCAACTCCTTTACCAATGCCTTTTTGGGCGGTTATAATACAGGGGATGTCTTGGTCAGTTTTATTATGGCGTCCCTGTTTATACAGTCCGTTGAGAACAAAGGGTATGTTGAAAGTCGGGATCGTAATCGCATGATGTTTTATTGCGGTGTCGTATCGGTTATTTTGTTATTTATTATTTACGGTAGTCTCTTGTTTATGGGGGCTTGTGTAAGTGCCGATGTACCGTCGGATACGGGCCGCGCAGAGCTTTAGTTCTGGTTATTAAGCGTGTCGGCGGGGCGGTTATGTTACCCATGGGGGTGGCGGTTATCCTTGCGTGCTTAACGACCGCTGTCGGACAGATTGCGGCTGTTGCCGATTTTTTCCATACGGCGTCGAGTAATCGTGTGAGCTATAAGGTCGTTGCCATTATGACCTGTATACTTTCGGCATTGACCGCGCTTCTCGGTGTGGACGGTATTGTCGAATATATCGGTTGGATTTTCGGAGTCAGCTATCCGCCGGTTTTGGCACTTATGGTATTGGGAACATTCGCTTCTTTTATTTCTCGTAATGAAGCCTATAAAGGTGCTACTTATGCCGTTACAGCCTATGCACTTATAGAAGCGTTGCCCGGACTTAGCAGTCTGGAAGCAGCAAAATCCATCGTTTCCGCCATGCCTTTGTCGGCAGTCGGATTCGGTTGGGTTACTCCGTTTGTGGTCGGCCTTGTTGTCGGAAGCGTTGTAGGGCATATGAGAGGACAGAATGTATAATACATGCATAAAAAAAGAAGGTTTCTCTTACGTATGATCTGCCCCCATTTTCTTGGACAGATATAATTAAGCTACTTTTTGGGAATGAGTTCGGTATTCTACCGGACTCATTCCTTTTAATTTGAGCTTAATGCGTTTTGTATTGTAATAATCAATATAATCCTTTAATTTGCTGATAAAATCTTCATAGGAAGCAAACTTTTCTAAATATAACAACTCTGACTTCAACAAGCCAAAGAAGTTTTCCATCACGCTATTATCCAAACAATTTCCTTTACGGGACATACTTTGAATAATAGCGTGATTTTTTAATGTTTCCTGATAAGTACTATGCTGGTACTGCCATCCTTGATCTGAATGTAAGATGCAGCCTTTGCTATTGGGTCTATTCTTAACGGCTTTATCCAGCATAGATAACACCTGTGTTAATACAGGTCGTTCTGATATTTCATAAGATACAATTTCACCATTATACATATCTAAGATTGGTGATAAATAAACTTTACGCCCAAACAAGTGGAATTCAGTAATGTCTGTGGTCCATTTTTGATCAGGCTTTATTGCAGTAAAGTTTCGCTTAATCATATTGGGAGCGATTTTTCCTTCACTACCTCTATATGAGCGGTATTTCTTTAGGCGAACTTTACATGTTAAGTTTTCTTCCTTCATAATACGCATTACGACTTTATGGTTTATATGAATGCCTAATTTATGCAATGCTATTGTAATTCGGCGATACCCATAACGTCCTTTATTCATCGCCACAAGTGTGCGAATAGCTTCTCGTTCCTCTGCATATTTGTCTCCCTTTTTTATGCTAGCTAAGCGTGCATAATATGTACTACGACTAATGCCAAAGTACTCGAGCATAAACTGAAGGGGATATATTTTTCTTAATCTTTCGATGGCACTTGTTTGTGCTTTTTTTTTACAGCTCTATTGGGTTTAGCAATTTCACGCATTTCTTTCATAAAGTCATCGTAAAAAGACATTTCATATTTCAACCGAGCGATTTCAGCTTCTAGTTCTTTTATCCGTTCTTTGTCTGATTTAATACTTTGATCTTTTGTGGGTGGTATTAGTTTTTTCGGTTTCATAGATGGTCTACCTTTAGGTTTAGGTTGTAATCCTGAGATTCCTTCATCTAAGTATCTTTTTTGCCATGATGTGATTAGGCTAGGATTATCTAAATTAAAATGTTCTGCTACTTCCTTAAAGGATAACTTATTTTTCCATCTGGTTTCAATAACTTTACGTTTGAAGTCTGCTGAAAATACCCGTTTAACCATTTTTTTCTATTTATATTATGATTAATCTTAAATTTAAGTAACCATCCATTTACAGTACTTTCTGGAATCCCAAGTTCTTTAGCAATGCTAAAAAGAATTCCATCCTTTTTCAGAAAGATAAATAGCCTTTTTCTTTTTACTTCTTTTTGAATATTTTTGACATAAAAACTGCACCTCCAAAAAAATTGTGTCCAATTTTTTTGGGGTGCAGTTCATTTTTGAATTGATGTTGACAAACTGTTTTTATTGGGCATATAATAAATGCATCAAAAATATTTGATGTGAGGTTGTCTATGAAAAAATATGAAGATAATGCTAGGGTGTTTAAGGCTCTTTCCGATTCAAAAAGATTAAAAATACTAGATATGATCCATAACGAAGAAAAATGTGCCTGTGTACTACTTGAAAAAAACTTGATTTGACTCAGTCCGGATTATCTTATCATATGAGAATTTTAAGTGAAGCAGGTATAGTAAATTTCAGACAGGATGGAAAATGGACGCATTACAGTATTAATGAAAAAGGGATACAAGAAGCAAAAAAAATATTAGACGATTATCTATAAGTTTTTAGTCATCCAATGTAGGATGACTAAAAAAACAAATAACACATCAAAAAAATATTTAATATGTTAGGAGGTAATGTAATGATTGTGTTAATAGGTGAATTTATACAGAACCAAATTTTAGGAATGAAATGGCTTAACGATTTAATAGGGCATATATTAAATATTTTTAGGTGTAAATTTAAGTTCCAGAGTTGGAGCGTCACTGCATTTTTTTATTTATGATGTAATAAAAAAATAGGTATTTTTATTATGTACTTTAATTTTTATAATTTCGTATATTCAAAGTTATTTTCCACCTGAACGAAGCAAAAAAATATTATCAAAGTTTAAAGGTATATGGGGAAACATTATATCTGCACTATTAGGTACAGTTACACCATTTTGCTCCTGCTCATCGATTCCTCTTTTTATAGGATTTACATCAGCCGGACTTCCGTTAGGTGTTACATTTAGCTTTTTAATATCATCACCTATGGTTGATTTAGGTTCTTTAGTACTGCTTATGAGTATTTTCGGAGCTAAGGTTGCAATAGTGTATGTTTTATTAGGACTTTTAATTGCTGTTATTGGAGGAATTATAATTGAAAAACTCGGTCTTGAAAGTGAAGTGGAAGATTTTATATTAAATGCACCGAGAGGAATTCAAATTGAAGATGCAAAAATTGAGAAGAGAGAAAGATTGCTATTTGCGAAAAATGCAGTAGTAGAAACATTTAAAAAAGTGTTTCCATATATTTTAGTTGGAGTAGGAATTGGAGCGATTATTCATAATTGGATACCAGAAACGTTAATAGAAAAAATACTAGGAGGTAATAATCCGTTAGGTGTAGTTTTAGCAACATTAGTTGGTGTACCAATGTATGCTGATATTTTTGGAACTATACCAATTGCAGAAGCTTTACTTTCAAAAAGGAGCGATGCTTGGAACGATTTTTAGCTTTTTATGATGGGAGTAACTACACTGAGTTTACCGTCAATGATTATGTTAAGAAAGGCAATAAAACCGAAACTTTTATATTTTTTTATCGGCATAACAACGTTAGGAATTATAATAACAGGATATATTTTTAATTTATTACAAAATCTGTTTATTTAAGGAGGAAGAAAAATGTTATTTAAGAAAAAAGCCCGTTGTAACGGGGCATCGGAACAAGGGGAAAGTAAAATTGAAGAAAAAGGAATCTACGTTTTAGGTTCAGGATGTGCTAAATGCAATTCTTTAGAGGAAAATGTAAAAGAAGCTTTAGCCTGCCTAAATATTAAAGAAGAAGTAAAACACATAAGAGATTTCACACTTATTGCAGCCATGGGAGTAATGACAACACCTGCACTTGTGATTGATAATAAGGTTGTAAGTTATGGAAAAGTTTTAACTACGGATGAATGCGTTCAGCTTATCAAGAATTCAAGAGGATAATACTATGAAAATTAAGGTAGCCTTTGTGTGCGTGCACAATTCTTGCAGGAGTCAGATTGCTTAAGCTTTGGCGAAAAAAAGTACACTTATAAAAAAAGCTGATTGGGGTTAGCTGATCCATCAGGGAAACCAGATGAAGAATTTATAACCGTCATAAAAAGAAATTGAAAGAAAGGTACTTGATTTAATCGAAGAAGTCAAGGAATGGGAAAATAATTGAAACAGCAAGATATAAGTTTCTTTGAAAAAAATCTAACATTATGGGTTTTAATTTGTATGGTTATTGGAGTCTTAATTGGTCGTTTTTATTCCAATTGTTCCAAATGCTTTGGGGAAATTAGAGTTTTATAATGTATCAATACCAACAACAATACTACTTTGGATTATGATTTATCCTATGATGTTAAAGATTGACTTTAAGAGTATCAAATCCAAAGGGGCTTTTTATTACATGGTTTGTGAATTGGATAATAAAACCGTTTACTATGTATTTGATCTGCCTCCATTTTCTTGGACAGATATAATTAAGCTACTTTTTGGGAATGAGTTCGGTATTCTACCGGACTCATTCCTTTTAATTTGAGCTTAATGCGTTTTGTATTGTAATAATCAATATAATCCTTTAATTTGCTGATAAAATCTTCATAGGAAGCAAACTTTTCTAAATATAACAACTCTGACTTCAACAAGCCAAAGAAGTTTTCCATCACGCTATTATCCAAACAATTTTCTTTACGGGATATACTTTGAATAATAGCGTGATTTTTTAATGTTTCTTGATAAGTACTATGCTGGTACTGCCATCCTTGATCTGAATGTAAGATGCAGCCTTTGCTATTGGGTCTATTCTTAAAGGCTTTATCCGGCATAGATAACACCTGTGTTAATGCAGGTCGCTCTGATATTTCATAAGATACAATTTCACCATTATACATATCTAAGATTGGTGATAAATAAACTTTACGCCCAAACAAGTGGAATTCAGTAATATCTGTGGTCCATTTTTGATCAGGCTTTATTGCAGTAAAGTTTCGCTTAATCATATTGGGAGCGATTTTTCCTTCACTACCTCTATATGAGCGGTATTTCTTTAGGCGAACTTTACATATTAAGTTTTCTTCCTTCATAATACGCATTACGACTTTATGGTTTATATGAATGCCTAATTTATGCAATGCTATTGTAATTCGGCGATACCCATAACGTCCTTTATTCATCGCCACAAGTGTGCGAATAGCTTCTCGTTCCTCTGCATATTTGTCTCCCTTTTTTATGCTAGCTAAGCGTGCATAATATGTACTACGACTAATGCCAAAGTACTCGAGCATAAACTGAAGGGGATATATTTTTCTTAATCTTTCGATGGCACTTGTTTGTGCTTTCTTTTTACAGATCTATTGGGTTTAGCAATTTCACGTATTTCTTTCATAAAGTCATCGTAAAAAGACATTTCATATTTCAGCCGAGCGATTTCAGCTTCTAGTTCTTTTATCCGTTCTTTGTCTGATTTAATACTTTAATCTTTTGAGGGTGGTATTAGTTCTTTCGGTTTCATAGATGGTCTACTTTTAGGGTTAGGTTGTAATCCTGAGATTCCTTCATCTAAGTATCTTTTTTACCATGCTGCGATTAGGCTAGGATTATCTAAATTAAAATGTTCTGCTACTTCCTTAAAGGATAACTTATTTTTCCATCTGGTTTCAATAACTTTACGTTTGAAGTCTGCTGAAAATACCTGTTTAACCATTTTTCTATTTATATTATGATTAATCTTAAATTTAAGTAACCACCCATTTACAGTACTTTCTGGAATCTCAAGTTCTTTAGCAATGCTAAAAGAATTCCATCCTTTTTCAGAAAGATAAATAGCCTTTTCTTTTACTTCTTTTGAATATTTTGACACTAAAAACTGCACCTCCAAAAATTGTGTCCAATTTTTGGGGTGCAGTTCACGTAAAGAGAAACCTTCTTTTTAGTTTTTAATCATTCGTTGTAGCGGCGAGGTATTCGGCCGTGTCGGACAAGTAATTAACCGCGTACGATTCAATATCACCCTTATCCACATGGGCGGCAAATTGCGGATCAATAGGCAACTTGGCTACGTGAGGAATTTCGTACTTTTTAGCGGCTTCGTCTACATGGCTCTTGCCGAAGATTGAATGTCTCTTATGACAGTCGGGACATTCAAAATAGCTCATGTTTTCTACGATACCGAGTACGGGGACCTTCATGAGATCCGACATGCGCAAAGCTTTTTCGACAATCATGGAAACCAGCTCCTGCGGTGATGTAACAACAATGATTCCGTCGATGGGCAAGGATTGGAAGACTGTTAAGGGTACATCACCGGTTCCGGGAGGCATGTCGACAAACATGTAATCAATATCTCCCCACAAGACATCCGTCCAAAACTGTTTAACCGCTCCACCGATAACGGGGCCTCGCCAAACAACCGGATCGGCAGTATTATCGAGAAGTACATTCATGGACATAACCTTAATACCCGTTGAAGTTGTTACAGGAATAATGCCGCTTTCATCCCCTGAAGCACGTTCATTCAAACCGAAAGCCTGGGGGATAGAAGGGCCTGTAATATCAGCATCAAGAATCGCCGTTTTATATCCGTGCTTTTTCATTTGTACGGCTAAGAGGGAGGTTACTAAAGATTTGCCGACACCGCCCTTGCCGCTGACAACTGCAATGACGTGTTTTACGTGTGTTCCTTCGTGCGGTTCTGCTAAGAGGCTTTGAGGAGCCTTCCGATCGGAACAGTTGCTGGCACAGCCGGAGCAACTGCTTTTTGTACAATTTTCGCTCATTTATATCAATCTCCTTTAGGTATATTACGGGAACTTTGCAGCCTTAGCGGCTACGTATTGCTAAGGGGGTAAATAATGGTATCCCTCTTATGAGCAGCCCTTATTCATTGAAGGATAACTTCTGCAAACTTTCGACGGACAGATGTATAAAACCTGTGTTGTAGTCTTGTACCATACGGCATGGCTCATTCTTCTTGTGTCGAGATGGGGTAACATCCGTGAGAGAAGCGTCATGATAACCATGCGGTCGGGATATAAAAGCTATCCTATCGTTCTCATTATAGGAAGGCGAATAACATATGTCAATTATTCGGTATTTTCGTATAAACTGTTTTTAAGAACGATTTTTCGTCATCATAATATGGAGGACTTCCTTGTCGGCAACTTGCATACCCTTAGTCGCGAAAGCCCCTATATTTCGTATTGATTCGTCGGCGGTGTTGCTGACAAGGCCTTCGGCTCCACCGACACGAATTCCTTTACGAGCCAGAAAAACGGCTCTATAGGCGGCGTCGACAGCCGTGGCGATTTTCAAGGAGCAGCCGTCTCCGGCACCGTCACAAACCATACCGATGTGTTCACCGGTCATATTGGAGATGACGGCTTCCAGCATTTCGTATGAACCGTCGAAGAGAAGGGTCATACCGGCCGCAGATCCCATGGCAGCCGTTGCTGTTGCACAAAGACCGGAAAGTTTAGGGTAAAAAGCGTGAATATAAATCGCCGTAATATGTGAGAGTGCTAAGGCACGTATGTGGTCTTCACGGGATGACTTGAGATAGCGAGCCGTCACATTAACCGGGACGGTTGCTGTAATGCCCTGGTCGCCAGAGCCGGCATTCGTCATTGCCGGAAACGGAGCTCCACCCATACGGGCATCGGAAGCAGCTGTAGTTTCCATAATCAGGCGATCGTGGAAGTTTTCGGGTATCATTCCGTTTTGCAAATCATCAAGCATGGATTTGCCCAGAGAGAGACCGTAATGATGGCGTAGGCCTTCAGCTGACAAGGCATCATTAACGCGACCGGCCTCGGCCATGAACTCAATATCGGCTAAGGGAACGGTTTTTGCGAATTCATATAAAAGTTTAGATTTAGTGTTTCCATAAAAGGCAGATCGGGGTTGGTAGGAGATGCTGATTCGTCATCTTTATGGAAAATAACCTTTTCATCCGTTTCAATGCGGACAATATTTGTATGTCGTCCTTGGATAATGACGCGAACCCAGTGTGCATCCGCGGTAAGACAGACTTCGACATAAAGCGGCAGACCAGTGTCGGCAACTTGGACAGAAACTATTTTTTGGGCAATTAATTCTTTTGCCTTTTCCACATCGGCATCTGTTAGCTTACGAAGAACATCCAGACCGCCCTCGGGATCGCCGCCCGTAACGCCTACAGCCACAGCAATATCCATACCGGGAAGTCCCGTGCCGGGCACCTTGACGGCCATGCCGTTTTTCATGAGATTGGGTGATACGAAAGCGGCTATCTCGGTCGGTTCCGACTCTAAGTATTTGCGAGCCGTAGCCGCAGCGTAGGCTAAAGCAATGGGTTCGGTACAGCCTGTGGCATAGACGACCTCTTTTTTCAAAACTTCAATGATACGTATGTATAAAGTGTTTTCAGACATAGGTAAGTCCCCTTTTTTTCGAATAGTTACCAGACAGCTACGTCCCCGTCCGTGCGAGGATCCGTAGCACCGGCAAGTATGCCGTCTTTGTTTCGCCAAATAATCTGTCCTCGGCCGAATACGGCTATATCAGAATTTACAGTAACGCAATGCCCCTTTTCTCGTAAGGCGGCAACGAGGCTGGGATCAAAGTCGGGTTCAACTTCTATGTTCTTGTCGCCCGTCCATTGCCAACGAGGCTTGTTCAAAGCCGATTGCGGATCCAGGTGCTCGTCTACTGTATCGATAACTAACTGCAGTTGTCCTTGCGGTTGCATGAAGGCACCCATGATGCCGAAGGGACCGATAGGTATACCGTCTTTACTTAAGAATGAAGGAATAATTGTATGGTATGATTTTTTACGCGGTCCTACGGCATTGGGGGAAGTCGGGTCGGCACTGAAATTTCGTCCTCGGTTGTTAAGAGCGATGCCCGTTCCGGGAATGACAATGCCCGAACCGAAGCCGTCATAATTACTTTGGATGAGGGATACAGAGTTTCCGTCCTTATCGGCCGTGCAGGCATATACCGTACCGCCATCGCTTACGTCGGCACAGTCCGGCAAGTGAGCTGTAGCGGAAATGCGGCGTTGTCGATTCAGCCTGCTTTCTTCAGAGAGAAAGTCGTCTGTTGATATTTTCATGTAGGTCGGATCGGCAATAGTTTTCTTACCGTCCGTTAGAGATGCTTTTAAAGCCTCTATTTGCATATGCAGTTTTTCAACAGGGTCGGCAGTAGGCGGCGTAAGATTATTTAATATATCCAGTGCGGCACTTACAACAATACCTTGACCGTTAGGCGGCAATTCCCAAACGTCGTAATCTTTATATGCCATTTTTACGGGGGTTGTCCAAGAAGGCTTATAAGCACTTAAATCTTCGTGACGAATAAGTCCGCCCGTCATACGGGAGTATTCGTCTATTATGCGACTCAGCTGCCCCGTGTAAAGGGATGAACATGCCGTTTCGGCCAAGTTTCGTAAGGTTTTTCCGTGGTCGGGAAGCGTTAAGACGCAGCCTTCTTCGGTGGGCCCGTCAGAGAAGAACGTATTGAAGAGACCGGAAAATTCAGGCCGATTCTTGTAGGGAGCATACTTTTTGTACTCGCTTTGTAAGAGTCGGGCTAAAACCGGCATGACGGCAAAGCCATTCTCCGCATAATCCACAGCCGGCTCGAAGAGACTTTCAAAAGGCAACTTGCCGAAACGACTGTGCAATTCATACCAAGCAGCCGGGGCACCGGGAATCATAACCGGCAGCCATCCGTATGAGGGTAGACGGTTTGGTATATTAGGATCGGATTGTGTCAGTTTTGCAGGGGAAAACCCGCTGCCGTTTAAGCCGTATAGATGGCCGTCCATATGAATAATGGCAAACAAGTCGCTGCCTATGCCGTTGCTTACAGGCTCTAAGACAGTAAGAGAAATAGCAACGGCTACTGCAGCATCGACGGCATTTCCGCCTTTTTTTAACATATCCAGACCAATATGTGCCGCCAACGTCTGAGAGGTGCAAACCATGCCCTTGCGACCGTATACGGTGCGGCGAGGCCGGTTATATAAAGGTGTTGTAGTATTAAAACCCCATGACATAGATGTAAGGCCTCCTCGTTATGTATTCGTTTCTACTATAGCACAGTAACGTTTTATCTTCACTAAACAATTTATTATAGTTATAATAAGGACAGATGAAATGATAGGAGGGTATACCAGTGAGCCGGTGTATGATGATTGTAAACCCTACGTCCGGGCGGGAAAAGGCAAAGTATTATAAGGACGACTTATACGCTCAACTGCAAACTATGTTCGACGAAGTGGAACTGCGTGAGACGCGACGTAGCGGGGATGCCGCCAACTGGGCGAAAGAAGCCTCTAACAATAATTATGAAGCCGTTTTTTCCATGGGTGGGGACGGAACTTTGAATGAAACCGTAAACGGCTTGGCTCAGGCCGGAAAAGAAATCAAGTTCGGCTTTGTGCCCTTGGGGACAGTGAACGATTTGGCACGGGCTTTAAATATCCCCTTGCAGCCGGAAGATGCTATCGACATGCTACGGGATTGCAAGTTGGTAAAAGTGGATATCGGTCGAGTTAATGATCGTTACTTTGTCAATACTGTGGCGGCAGGTGTAATGCCCGAAGCGGTGGGAAGCGTATCTATTGAACAAAAAGACCCGTCTAGGCCCTATGGCCTATTTTCTTACGGGTCTTAAGGCCTTGCAATCACGCAGAACATCACTTTTTAAGATTGAATCGGATGAGGGAACGGAAGTGCGCAGATCGCCGCTTATCGTGGCAATGCTTACCAGTTCTGTCGGCAGTTTTAACAACATAGCTCCTAAGGCCAAGGTCGATGACGGGACGATTTGGCTGGCTGTGTTTAAGGAGTTTAATTACCTGGATGTATTAAAGGTTATCCCGGAAGTCCTGGCGGGGTTGCCCATAAACTCAGAGTATATGACGCTGACACAGATAAAAAAAAGCACGTATTTCCATTGTAGATGATGAGAAATTATCGACTAATATGGACGGGGATAAAGGACCCGATTTTTCCTCTTGAGTTAGAAGTCTGCCCTTCGTTTCTACGTGTTTATGTGCCTAGAAAGGCTATCCAGACAGGGTTTAATCCTATTGTCGTTCCCCAAAGAATTATTCCACGGATAACGTATTTGACCGCTCCTGTAAAGGGGCGGTTTTTATATATTAACCGGAAGCGGCTTTAGAAGGCTGGTGTCATCGTTGCCGACAGACAATAAGTTTTGAAAAATGAAAAAGGCTGAAACTGCATGCAGTTTCAGCCTTTGTTCGTTATTATTCAGCTGTGTACGGCAACAATGCAATCGCACGTGCACGTTTAATAGCTACTGTGAGTTTACGCTGATGTTTAGCGCAAACACCGGATACACGGCGAGGAAGAATTTTTTTCCTCGTTCCGTCGTGAAACGACGGAGTTTAGCCGTATCTTTGTAATCGATTTCTTCGATATGATCTACGCAGAAGTTGCAAACTTTTTCTTCTAGGTCTTCTCGAACGATCTCTTCTCATTATATAATTCCTCCCTCTATTGGATTTGAAGGGATGTATTTGACTTTAGAACAGGGATTTCTTCGTCCGACTCGCTGCCTAAGCCGTCAAAACCGGTATCGGATGATGCAGGCTTACTTACAGGAGCCCCCATACTCTGGGACGAATCGGAGCCCATCGGCTGTGCTACAAAAATCGGCAACGACTTCCGTGCGATAGCGTTTCTGGCCGTCTGCACCTTCGTACGAGCGAACGGAGATACGGCCTTCTACGAATACACGCTTGCCTTTTGGCCAAATTGTTACCACAACTTTCTGCCAAATTACCCCATGCGACACAAGGAATAAAAATCAGTTAATTCGCGTTGTTCCGTACTTCCTGCAGGAATGTACGTACGTGTGCAGGCTACGGTAAACATTGCGACTGCTTTACCTGTCTTGGTAAAACGGATTTCCGGGTCACGAGCTAAGTTTCCCAATAATTGTACTGAATTCATATCCTTTGCGCCTCCGGTTATTCGCCGATCTTAACGATCAAATGTCTTAAGATTTCTTCACGGATTTTAATGACACGGTCAATTTCGAAAATCGCATCCGGTTCAATTTCAAAGTTGATCAAGACATAGTAGCCGTCGTTTTGTTTTTTGACGGGATATGCCAAGTGGCGTTTGCCCCAGAGATCGACTTTTTCAATCTTTGCACCGTTTTTTGTGAGAAGATTGCTGATAAACTCTACGATAGGAGTAACTTCAGCTTCTTCGAGCGGTTTTGCGATAAACATGACTTCGTACTTTTTCACGAAATCACCTCCTCTTCTGGACATATGGCCCTTTTTCGAAAAAAAGGGCAAGAAAGATGCTTGACCCAATCAAGCTTTTATATTCTATCACATTCGGCAGGCGAACACAAGAAAAGAGGTGTGGAAAAGGAGAAGGTTACCGCTTATTGCTGTAACGCCAAATTTTGAAAGCCTCCGCTTCTTTAATCAAATCTTCACGGAAGTCGGGATGTGCCAAGTTAATGAGTTTTTCCGCACGTTCCCATGTGGAGGCGCCCATCAGGTTGGCAATGCCGTATTCCGTTGCTACATAATGGGTCTGGGAGCGAGGTACGGTCGTGATTGTACCGGGAAGTAAGGTGGGACGAATTCGGGATTGCATTTTTCCCGACTTGTCCGTGAAAGTGGCATGGAAGGCAATGATGCTTTTTCCGCCTTTGGAGCGATAAGCACCGTCGGCAAAATCAAGCTGCCCGCCACTTCCGCTGATGTGCTTTGTTCCTGACGATTCGGAAGAAACTTGGCCGAACAAGTCTACTTCGAGACAGTTATTGATGGAGATAAAGTTATCCAGCTGAGCTACTACGCAAGGGTCATTGACATATGAAACGGGGTAAGCCGCTAAATAGGGGTTATCATCCAACCATTCATACAATTCTTCGCTGCCTGCAGCAAAAGACCAAACGGCTTTATTCCGGTCAAGGCTCTTGCAACGGTTGGTCAGACGGCCTTTTTTATACATGAGTAAGAACGCGTCGACGAGCATTTCCGTGTGCATACCCAAGTCTTTTAAGTCGGAATCGGCGATCATGGCGCCTACCGCGTTGGGAAGACCGCCAACGCCTAACTGTAAAGTAGCTCCGTCAGGAATTTCTTTCAGAATCATTTTGGCAATCGTCTTATCCGTGTCGTTGCCGTCTTTGAAAGGAATGATAGGCATGGGGATAGAACCGGCTTCGACGACCAGGTCGACATCGGAAATATGAATGCATTCGTCGGAGCCGCCGAGAACGCGAGGTGCCGCTTCGTTAACTTCCAAGATTACTTTTTTCGCCTTTTTACAAATTTCAGCCGTTGCGGAAACCGTAGGTCCGAAGGTGAAGAAGCCGTGTTTATCCATGGGGCTCACCGTAATCATCGCTACGTCCACATCCAGAATATCTCTATAAATAGACGGTTTGTTACGGTACATCATGGGAATGAAGTTGCTGAGTCCCTGAGAACAAAGTTTGCGATCGTATCCGCTCATATGCCAGTTCATGGCCGTAAATGTTTTTCGTTCCGGGTCTTCATCTATAATATGCCGCGGAGAGAGCGAAAAGGCCATACGGACTTTAATATCCTTTAATTCATCCTTACGGGCTGCCAGGGCCTTATCGAGCACAATAGGTTGTGACGTAGCCATACCGTAGTCGACCCAATCGTGGTCTTTTACAATTTTAACGGCCTCTGCGGCACTGACAGTCTTTTCTTTGTACATATCTGTCCATTGAGACATTGTAATCACCAAACCCTTCATATAAGTTGTTATTATAGTTGTTCATACGTACTCTTATTCTTAATTATAGTTCCTTGTGATAAAAAGAACAAGGTAAACAATGCAATAATCAGTTGAGCGATATGCGAAAAAAGAATAGCACCCCCGCCGCTTATGCAATGGCAGAGGTGCTCATATTCTATTCCTGTTTTTGAGCGGCCTTTTCGGCAATGACCGAATCGATTACTTTTTGAGGAGCTTCTTCGTAAGCATAAAATTCCATGTTGAACGTACCCTTGCCTTGGGTCATGGACCGCAAGGTTGTAACGTAACCGGTCATTTCGGCTAAGGGGACCTGAGCCTTGACGACTATGATGCCGCTACGATTGCGATGATGTTCCATACCGAGAATTCGCCCTCGACGACTACTGAAGTCACCCATGACATCGCCCATAAATTCTTCGGGTATGACGACGTCTACATTGTATATCGGTTCAAGAATGACGGGCTTTGCATCAGGCACACCCTTTTTCAAGGCCAGGGCGGCAGCTGTTTTGAAGGCCATTTCGGAAGAATCGACAGGATGGTAGGACCCGTCCTTTAAGGTTACTTTGATGTTAATCATAGGATAGCCGGCTAATAACCCTTTGTCCAAGGTCTCGCGTACACCTTTTTCAACGGCCGGAATATATTGCCGCGGTACAGCACCGCCGAATACGGCATCGACGAACTCAAAAGATTCACCGTTGTCGGACGGCTCAATTTGTAAAAATACATGTCCGAACTGGCCATGGCCGCCACTTTGCTTTTTATGTTTCCCTTCAGCCGTTACGGAGCCGCGAATTGTTTCTCTGTAAGGAATGTACAGCTTTTCTTGCAGAGCTTTGATTCCGTATTTTCGCTCTATTTTTGTAAGAATGTGTTCCAAATGAACGTCACCCATACAATGCAAGATAACCTGATGCCCTTCAGGGTCCTTTTCCATACGGCAGGTAGGATCCTCTTCGCTGATACGCAGGAGAGCAGCTGTCAGTTTTTCTTCTTCGCCTTTTTTCGCAGGAACCAAGGCTATCGTGTGAAGAGGTGTGGGGAAGCGAACGGGTTCGTACACAATGGGGAAGACCGAGGTTGCCAGCGTGTCACCTGTTTTGGCATCGCCCAGCTTCGGCAAGACGACAATATCACCGGCCGTAGCCTTATCTACAGGAATCTGTTCCTTTCCTACCAGAGTAAAGACTTTGCCGATTTTTTCCTCTTTTTGCTGATTTACATTGACAATGCGGTCGCCTTCTTTTAATTCGCCCGAAAAAATTCGAATATAGCTTAATTTTCCGGAGAACGGATCGACGGACGTTTTAAAAATAAAGCCGGTAAAGGGCTTATTGGGATAAACCATGACCGGTTCATTATCCGCCGTGTTAGTGCCCATAATTACTTTTTGGGAAGCGTCGGGCATATAGCGAACCAGACGATTCAGCAGTTCCGTAGTACCCATGTGGGTTGTGGCGCTGCCGCACATAACAGGGCAAACGCGTCCGGTGAGCATGCCTTGACGTAAGCCGAAACGTAGTTCCTCCAAGGTCAGTTCTTCGCCGTTCAAATATTTTTCCAGTAAAGTGTCGTCACCTTCAGCCGCCGCTTCCATGCACATTTCACGAACTTCGCGCGCCTTTGCCATATATTGAGGAGGTACTTTGATTTCCTTGACCTCTGCACTGGTCCACTCCCAAGCCATCATTTTGCAAACGTCGATAATGCCGCGAAAATCATGCCCTTCGCCTATAGGTATTTGTAAGGGCATAATGGATTTGCCGAAAAGGGAACGCATTTTTTCCAACGTTCCGAAGAAGTCGGCATGTTCCGTATCCATTTTATTAACATAAATCATACGCGGAAGTTGTAATTCTACGCCATAGTCCCACGCACGTTCAGTATCCATCTCAATGCCTTCTTCAGCCGATACGACAAGTAAAATGCCGTCACAGGCCCGTAGGCGGCACGCACTTCTCCGCAGAACTCGGAGTAGCCGGGCGTGTCGAGGAAATTGAGCTTATATCCATCCCATTCACACGGAGCGATGCCGAGTTGAATAGTTACATTCCGCTTAATTTCTTCAGGTTCGAAAGTCCATAATGTGCTTTATTATCTTTGCCTGTCCCTACGGCCGATACGGCGCCGCCGGCAAGGAGTAATGATTCTACGACGGCCGTTTTGCCGGCTCCGTCATGTGAAAGTACAGCTACGTTACGAATTTTTATCGCTTGCATATTCTTTCATACATTAATCGCCTCCTAAGAAATACGTTATTGTTATAATTCGTCGTAGAGTAAAAAAATCCTTCTTTTTTAATGAAACTTTTTTTCAGGGCCTTCTATGCCGATTCGGAACGACATAGTCAAGAAAGAATTACTCAACTGCATGAAATTCCGTGCTTTTTCAAGGAAGACCGGAAGAAATTATTGAAAAAAATATGAACGAACAGTCCCTGTTTATTTTCAGTATGATGTATTATAATAAAGAAGATTCCGATACGGGTTATGAGCGCTTACGGTCGGAGTGAACTGTATAAGAAGCTTATGAAGTAGGAGGAAGAGAAATGCAGACTTTTTGATAGAGAACATAGCGTATGGGCCAGATTTGATGTGCAGGAACGGAGAAAGGTTGATGAATATTGTAAAAAAATTATCGTCAGTTTCTTGATACGGCACGGACGGAACGCTTGGCAGCTAAAGAAATTCTCGGACAGGCTGAGAGTGCCGGGTTTCGTTCTATAGACTCATATACGAGTTTGCAAGCGGGAGATAAGGTTTACTGGAATCAAAAGGACAAGTCCGTTATTTGGCAGTTATTGGAAGACGACCCTTGGAAGACGGAGCCAGGATCGTCGGCTCTCATATAGATTGCCCGCGACTGGATTTAAAGGTAATGCCGGTTGTCGAAAAAAATAAAATCGTTTATTTTAAGACCCATTATTATGGCGGGGTTTTAAAATACCAGTGGGTATGCCGGCCCTTAAGTTTAATCGGAGTTGTATATAATACGGACGGCCGTAAGACGGAAGTTTCCATTGGCGATAATCCGGATGATCCCGTATTTTTTATTAATGACTTATTACCTCATTTGGGAAAAGACCAGGCGGTAAAAAAGTTAAGCGAAGCGATTGAAGGTGAAATGCTCATGCCGGTTGTCGGGCTTTGCGGGGAAGAAGAGGAAGTTAAACCGGCAATACTGCAGATTCTTAAAGATAAATACGGCATTGAGGAAGAGGATTTTGCCAGTGCGGAACTGGAAATTGTTCCGGCCCAAAAGAGCCGTGACGTAGGGCTGGATCGCTCCATGATTATGGCACACGGACACGACGATCGGGTGTGCTCATATGCCAATTTGGCGGGGATTTTGGATGCAACGGCGGGAGAATTTACCCAAATTGCTCTTTTTGCGGATAAAGAAGAAATCGGGTCAGTAGGAAATACCGGTGTTCAAGCATCGTATTTTCAGGATTTTGTAGCGGAACTATTGGCTTTACAAGGAAAAAAGGAAGAATTATTTGTTCGCCGTATGTTGCGCCATAGCAAGGTCTTGTCAGCCGATGTGTGCGCGGCTTTTGATCCCGTGTTTCCCGGAGCTTACGAAGAAAATAATTCGGCACGCTTGGGTTACGGTATTTGCTTATGTAAATATACGGGAGCTCGCGGTAAAGCCGGCAGTAATGATGCGAATGCCGAGTTTTTGGCACAAGTGCGCCGGAATTTTCAATGCAAACGGTGTTCCGTGGCAAACAGGGGAACTCGGTAAGGTAGACCAGGGGGGCGGCGGTACGATTGCCTATATTATGGCCGACTGGGGTTGTGAGGTCGTTGATTGCGGCGTAGCCATGCTCAGTATGCACGCACCGCTTGAATTGGTTGCCAAAACTGATGCGTACTGTGCGTATCTTGCCTATAAAGCCTTCTTTGAAAGCAAGTAATAAAAATATAAAAACGTCCTGTCAATATTTGATTTGACAGGACGTTTTGTATTATCGTTTGTTGCTTTTGCGCCAAATTTGTTGCTTTTCAGCGGCTTGAATCAACTCTTCGCGGAAGTCGGGGTGAGCCAAACCGATTATTTTTCGGCCCGCTCCCAGGTAGGTAAGCCGACGAGTCTGGCTATGCCGTATTCCGTAACCATGTACGGAGCTTGCGTGCGCGGAGTCGTAATAATATCGCCTCTCGTAAAATGCGGAAATATATTGGAGTGGCGGATACCCTTTTTGTCGACATACATGGACGGCATGGCGAGAAATGCCTTGCCGTGAGCAGCGCTATAGGCTCCGGTTACAAAGTCGAGTTGTCCTCCGGTACCGCTGATTTGTCGTGTGCCCGATGATTCGGAACAAATTTGTCCGTACAAGTCCATGGAGATACAGCTGTTAATGGAAATAAAATTATCCAGTTCTGCCATGACAGTCGGATTATTTACATATGACATAGGGGCCGAAAGTATTGACTCGTTTTGGTGAAGAAAGTCGTATAACTCTTCCGAACCCATGCAAATGGAGAAAACACCTTTGCCGCGATGGAGGGTTTTCTTTTTGTTCGTGATTTTCCCGGCCTTGTACAGCTCCAAGTACCCGTCACTCATCAATTCAGTGTGCATGCCCAAGTCTTTCAAATCGGATTGGGCAATAAGTGAGCCCAAGGCGTTAGGCATACCGCCAATACCGAGTTGAAGTGTCATGCCGTCGCGTAAATACGGAAAGATGTGTTCGGCAATTTTAATGTCAATGTCTCCAGGATTGCGATTAGGCATAGTCGGCAACGGAGTGTCCGATTCGACAATGTAGTCCACATCGCTAACGTGGATATGGTCGTTAGCCAGGCCCGAGATAACGGGCATGTGCTTATTCGGAATGACGATAATCTTGCGAGCCGCATCTAACATTTCCTGTTGGCAACAGTTCGTGAGGCCGAAGCTGAAATTACCGTGCCTGTCCATCGGGGAGACGGTAAGCATGGCTACATCGACGGGAGCGATGCCCTGTTCATAATAGGAACCGCAGTGGCGGAAGAGCATGGGTTCATGGTAAGCCATACCCTTGTCGAGATAGGTTCGATCTAAACCGGAACAGTGCCAGAGGTTATACGTAAAAGCCGTCTGGTCCGGGTCTTCTTCTACGACAGCAATCGGGAGGGCGGAAATGGCGTTACGGACCTTAACGTCCGTCAGTTCATCTTTACGAGCCGCCAGAGCCTTATCCAAGTCGGTCGGGAAGAACAACATTGACTGTAGTCGATCCAATCACCGCTTTTTACAATTTTTGCAGCCTCTTCGGCAGTAATTAACTTTTTTCGGTATTCGTTGAGAAAATCCATGAAGCACCTTCTTTTCTATAGTAGGTAAGCGAAGAACGAGATTTAACGATAGGACTTCATCAATTCGGCGAATGCCGGGAGAGAACGGCGAATCATATCGGGCTGTACGCAATAGGAAATACGGACATAGCCGGGGCATCCGAAGCTGTCAGCCGGTACAATGAGCAGGTTAAGCGCCTTTGCTTTTTCGGAGAAGGCATTGGCATCAGCTTCGGGAGATTTGACGAATAAGTAAAAGGCCCCGCTCGGATATACACATTCATAGCCCAATTCTTTAAGACCGTTGTAAAGCAATTTTCTGTTAGCGTCATAGACGGAAATGTCCGACGTTTGTCCAAGGCATTTTAAGACTACGTCTTGGAAGAGATGGGGAGCGCATACGAAGCCCATGATGCGGCCTGCACCGCAGACAGCCGTATAAATTTCCTTACTGTCCGTAGCCGAAGGAGGGACGAGGATGTAGCCGATGCGTTCGCCCGGTAAGGACAGGGATTTACTGTACGAATAGCAGATAATCGTATCCTTATAGTAGTGAGGAACATAAGGGACGGTCAGGCCGTCATAAATAATTTCGCGATACGGTTCGTCGGCAATTAAATAGATTGTGTGTCCGATTTCGCCGGACTTCTTTTCCAAGAGAGCGGCTAATTTCTTATACGTATCTTCAGAATATACGACGCCGGAAGGGTTGTTCGGAGAATTGATAATCAGAGCTCGTGTTTTCGATGTAATAGCCTGTTCCAAAGCATCGAAGGGAATCTGGAAGCTTTCCATATCGGGCGGTACTACGACTTTTTCAGCTCCCGAATTTTTTTAATAAAAAGCCGTGTACTCCGGGAAAATACGGAGCAATGACGACGATTTCATCGTCCGGAGATTCTACAAGGGCCTTTTAACGTAATAGTCAAGGAAGCGGCAGCACCGCAAGTCATGTAGAAGTTACCTGCTTCGACGCCGGCATTGAAGGTTTTATTCATATAATCGGCTAATCCTTTGCGGACGACAGGGTCGCCGGCTGCTGCCGTATACCCGTGAACAGCAACGGCTGTACGGGTTTCCACGATTTCCGTAACGGCGTCTTTGATACATTCCGGAGCCGGCACGGTAGGGTTACCGATACTGAAGTCGAATACGTTTTCGTCGCCTATTTTTGCGGCTTGTTCACGACCATATGTAAAGAGATCGCGAATTACGGAGCTTTGAGCCCCCCATTGATACATTTCTTTAGATGCCAATGAAATCACTCCTTTATAAAGAGAATATCATGTTAACCGTCCCTACGAAAGGGAGATAAACGGTGAAATAAGTAGAAAGAAACCGAGTAAGGCTATGGGTACGACCTGGAACGTGCGGTATTTCTTAAAAACGTCAAGTTTATATACAAGACAAAGGGGTAAGAAACAAGCGATAATTCCGATCATAGGGCTTAACAGAGAAGCAAAGCTGAGTACCGGGGCATTAAAAACGATGACGGCCCAACAAAGGACTATACAGAAAATACTGGTGCCGTATTTGATGATTGTGCGGTTGATTTTATCCATCGGAATAATCCGTTCCAATATGTTAACGGCAATGCCGCAGCAAGAATCGCGGAAACTGAGGAACATAGCAAAATAGGCCGTGACAATGGCAAAAATATTAAGTAAGAGACTGAAGACTTTTACTAACGAGCCGTCAATATCTTTTGCCGCCATAGCCAAGGAGGAAATGTTGGCATGATATGCCTGAATGGCCTGTTCTTGAGAGATTGCCAAGTTAAAGGATACGGTGTAGAAAATTACGACTACCAACAAGATGATGTAAGCGTAATTGTATGTACGTAATGCCTTATAGTGGGCTACTGTTTTATTTTCGGCATGATTGCGGTAGTAGATAACCGTAGGGCTGAGATTGGCGAAGAATTCAATAGACAATGCGGCAAAGGGTAAAATGATGATGAATTGCTTAATTATGTACCCGATATTATGCACAGGAGCTATATTGGCGCTATTCCAGTATTGAACCATTAACACGCCCATGGCGGCAATGACAAAAACCTTAGTAAGAACCATGCCTGATGCGACTTTAAATAACAGTTTTTCACCTTGAGAAGCAACGGCTACGAGAACGCAAATTATGCCCAATCCGTAGAAGATGTTATCGGCCATGGATGTTTCCGTGACACCGAAGGTTACGAGGAAAGAAGCACTGTCATTGGTGAGTGCGGTTGAATAGAGGAAGATGAGAATCGTCGTAAAGATAAAATAAATAGCACCTAAGGCGAACCCCCAATTCTTGCCCAGGTATCCGGAAATAATACCTGCAAAGTCTTCACACTTCGGCGCATCGGCCAGAATATTTAAGAAGAGCTTCTGGTGCTGGTACATAATGGGATAGCCGATGAGTGCGGCAAGAATATAAATCCACAAGCCGGACAAGCCAACCTGTACGGGAAGGAAGACTATGCCGGCGCCGATTGCCATACCGATGTCCATAATAATCCACCCGATGTCAATACCGCCGAGCTTTGTTGCGGCCTTCCATTCGGAAAGGGTCATATTCGCTTCTTTAGCCAGCTCTTCTTGAGACGGGCCTGTGAAACGGTTGATGATAGGAAGCTTTTCAATGAAAGACATAATACCCTCCTGAAAATCTCTCTTACGAGCCTCCCCCCGGCCCGTAAGAAAAGTGGAATTTTTTATACGGCAGCCATGCCTGCGTCGAATGCTTTCAAATTTATATCAACGAATTTAGGCTTTACTGTACGACTGATAATAGATTTCCAATCAATATCCGTTAAGTCCAGAGCTTTGATTAAGGCTCCGAGAAGAACGACGTTGGCACTTTTGGGGTTGCCGATATCCGTAGCAATCTGTGTGGCGTTTAAGGGTAAAACGATAGTCCGCGATTTTAATTCTTCCAAGACGGTTTGCGGGTATTTCCTTTTTCCCGATAAGACGGGCATAGACGGGATCTGGAGCGTATTGACAACAACCTTGCCTTCGGGTTTTAAGAACTTCAGGTAACGGGCCGCTTCCATTTCTTCAAAAGAAACGAGTAAGTCCGCTGTTCCCGGACCGATAATGGGAGAGTAGACCTTCGGACCGAAGCGTACTTGAGTACTTACGGAACCGCCGCGTTGGCTCATGCCGTGTACTTCCGACATCTTTACATCATAGCCGCTTTCTATTAAACCGATAGTGAGAATTTTGCTGGCAAGAATTGCACCTTGTCCGCCGACGCCGACAAAGAGCACGTTTTTGATTTCGCTCATATTAACGAGCCTCCTTTCGGGAAATGGCGTTGACCGGGCAGACCTGGGCACAAACGCCGCAACCGACACAGTCTACGGAAATATTCGATTTTCTGCTTTCGTCGTCAAAACGCAATGCCGGGCAACCGGTAGACAGACATTTTTTTGCAACCGATGCACTTGTCCTGGTTAACGACGAAAGGGTGTCATATTTAAATCGAAATTGCTCTTTATCTTCTTTAGAGAATTTCTTCAAAACACAAGGCCATTTGGTGATGATTACGGACGGTTCATCCGTAATAGCGTAAGCCCAGTCCAGAGCTTCGTTCATGGCTTTTTAAGTCCAAGGGATTGACGATGCGAATATTTTTTTCAAACCCTAAGGCACGGACTACTGCTTCGATGTCGATAAACGAGGTTGTATCGCCCTTAATGTTGTAGCCTGTGCCGGGGTTTTTCCTGATGACCGGTCATACCCGTAATACGGTTGTCGAGGATGACATTGATTGTCGGAGACCCATTGTAGGCCACTTCTATGAGAGAGTTAATCCCCGTATGGAAGAAAGTAGAGTCTCCCATGATGCTGACGACGCGTTTCGGTTGGTTGCTTTTTTCGAAAGCATGAGACATGCCGTGCCCTAAGGAGAAAGCGGCACCCATACAGACTGCCAGATCGATGGCATTTAACGGATCGGCACCACCGAGAGCATAGCAACCGATATCGCCGATCATAACCGTATCTTTACGCTTGCTGAGGGCATAGAAGAAGCCTCTGTGCGGACAGCCGGCACAGAATGTAGGCGGTCTGGGAACCAATAAGTCTTGAGGTACGTCGTTGAATTCCCGGGTTGTCCCGAGAATGGCTTCGGCAATGATATTGGGGTTTAATTCATCAATCTTGGGAATGACGTCTTTGCCGTGGCAGTCGATACCGGCCGTGCGAAGAATCTCTTCCATATACGGATCCAACTCTTCGATGACATATAATTCGTCTACCTTTTCGCGGAATGCGCGGATTTTCTCAACCGGCATGGGATAGGATAAACCGACTTTAAAATAGGATGCTTTATCGCCGAACACGTCTTTGGCATACATATAAGCGGCACCGGATGCAACAATGCCGATTTTCGTATCATGCATTTCTTCGTAGTTCCAAGGACAGTCGTTGCTATAAGCTTTTAATTTTTCTTCACGAGCTTCGACGATATGCCGGCGTACCTTGGAAACCGCCGGAATAGCATCATTTCGTTCAGGATGCTTTTCGTACAGGACAGGGTCAACCTCCGTGCGAGTGCCTTCGGTTACAAGGCTCTTGGAATGACAGACACGTGTCGTCATACGAATCATGACAGGCACTTCAAATTCTTCACTGAGACGATATGCGTCTTTGGTCATGTCGAGACATTCTTGAGAGTCCGAAGGTTCAAGCATGGCGATTTTCATGAATTTCGCGTAGTTTCGATTATCCTGTTCGTTCTGGGATGAGTGCATACCCGGATCGTCTGCGGAAACGAAGGCAAATCCGCCGTTTACAGCTAAATATGAGAAGGTAAAGAGGGGATCGGCAGCTACGTTTACGCCTACCATTTTCATAGCGGCAAAAGAACGTACGCCGGCCATTGATGCACCGACAGCAGCTTCCATGGCTACCTTTTCATTAGGAGCCCATTCGGAGTAAATTTCATCATACGTCGATACGTTTTCCAATATTTCCGTACTGGGAGTGCCCGGATAGGCCGAGGCAAAGAGGACGCCGGCCTCGTAGAGGCCTCTGGCGACGGCTTCGTCACCTGTTAACAGTTTTTTCATCGTACAACCTCCTGGTTTAATAAAATATGACGTTTTTACGTCTTTCATTCTTAAACTTATGAATGAAATTATCGTGCCAACATATAAAAAGGCGGATTTATGCGAAAGGTAGATTTTAAAGATATTAAAGACATAAAAAAATGTAAAAAAAATAGACATGACTTTACATGTCGGTGTATTCTAAAGAAGAGGAGGCTATGCTTATGGGAAAGATCGTATTTTTACTTGCCGATGAATTACTGAAAAAAGAAGTAGAATCTATTCTTTGGATTTATAGACCGGAAGAAGAGAAAAAACAGATTGATACGGAAATTGCAATTATTGAGTTGGAAAGGGTGGTCGAACAGGCCGAACAACTTATTGCCCAAGGAGCACAGGTCATTATTACCAACAGCGGGTCTTATCAGATTTTAAGTGCCGCCGTTAAAGAGATCCCCATTTTATGTCTTTACAGTTCGACCAGTGACACGTTGTATACATTGCAACAGGTAAAAGACTATGATACTATACACCTTTTATTGAGCAAAAATTTTATGTTTAATGCTGCCGCCTGTCCAGCGGAACTTGAGCAGAAGTTAAAAATACATGCTGCTTATGCGATAGAAACGACATACCAGGAATTGCGTACTATTGTGAATCGCATTCCTGTGACACAAAATACGGTTATTGTCGGGTGTACCCTGTTGCCGCAAATTGCCAACACACCGATGCCGATTATGACGATTCGCCCCAGTGAGTCGGCTATTTTATCAGTTTACCAGTATGCGTGTGAACTCGTTGATTTTAAGCGACAGGGGCAAAGTTGGGGGGCTACGATGAGCGCCGTCTTGGAAAACTATCATGACGGGATTGTTGTTTGCGATGAAGAAGGAAATATATATCATGTCAATAAAGCGGCTAAGAAATATTTATATTACGTTGATCAGGGAAAGAATATAGCCTCGGCCTTTCCGTCAGCATTAAATATAGGGCCTCGTGAACTGTGTGATAAAGAAAAGGTCATCACTGTTCGTTCTTACACTCTTGATGCGGCGTGCTAGCTGTGTAGCTTTACACACCAATTCTTAAGCGCGCGCATTCCGTCTACATAGATGGATCAAAGGATTGGCAATGTAACAGATTTCGCCCACGACGGCACGCAGAGCTTTGATAGATGCCAATTCTTGGTTTGTGAGATTGGTGTACGCCGAACAATGCATATGTACCAGTCTTATTAGGATACGTTAAAGTTGCCAGAGTTTGCCAAGCATTACGCGTGTAGATGTAACCATTTCTTCTGTGAATCGAATCGATTGGAGGATTTGTTGCTTGCAGCATTTAGCTAGTAGTTATATAATGGTGTGGTTTTCAGAGGAAGTTGCAAAGGCGCATCGGCACCACTGCTTTCCTACAGGTCTTTGCCATCCTTTGCCAGCAGGCACAATCATGCATCCACCAAATCTTCTTGCGTATAAGCAAATGCTTGTTGCTTAAATAAATCTAGCAATACGTAACCC
>BNJU01005532.1_pt1 | contig 66651 bp, 56 predicted proteins | sample 8539281 | NCBI WGS metagenome assembly BNJU01 (sample SAMD00202456, study PRJDB9452) | human saliva metagenome | isolation source: human saliva | place: Japan
GTGCAGGGTGCAAAAAATTTTCAAGATATGTCGAAAGCAGGAGCAACAGTCATTATCGTAACCTGCGCACGGTGCATTGGTTCCACCGCAGATCGCGTGATTGCATGCAGGCACGATGCACGTGATTCAAACCGTCACTTTGAATGAACATCTCAAGACATTGCAAGCTCAGAGTATGTAAGGGAGTGGTGATATGAAAATCCATTCTAAAGGCGAATATCGGCCTCTTTCATCAATCCAAAGGACGCTTGTCCATTGGCGTTTCTTTTGATGATGTTAGGGTTTCATAACTAGTGGAATTGAAAAGTTGCCAGTCCAGATATTTTCTGAAAACTCAGCGCCAATCGTTATCTTTCACAGATGAAAAATATGGATTTACAGTGATGTCAGATTATGGTATCAGCAAATAACGAAAGAACTGAATAACATCTCAAATGCATGGTAATATGTGGTTATTTTTACAGATACGGTGATTGGGACAGTCAACCTCTGTTCGAGTTTTTTCTAAGACACCACATTTCTAAGTTCAAGCTTATGTTTCAGGTCATTTCAAGCAGGAAAATCAAGTGGCTTTTGGCTAGTTTTATCGAGAAAATACAAGATTGGCGATAGCATTACTTTAAACGAGGAAGGAACCAATGACGCGCTAGCAGCATACCCTTTACGCAGACGGGATTCGTCATCTACAAGGAATTGGTTTGACGATTTCTCTTGGCAATTTAACTCAGGAGTGGTAATTGTCTGCTTACAGTAGTGACGCCAAAAACGTTTCCAAAGTTCAGAAGGCCCATACAGTTGCTCGTTTGAGGGCGATGATTTAAAAACACCCCATGGAGATTCCCACCGAAAAAGCATAAAGCAACATGAAACAGAGTTAGAAAAAGCTACTGGCCGATAATGGAAAAATCGTTTATCAGAGATAAAAAAATCGCGCAGACAAAATCATTGCGGACGGAGAAGCAAACATTCGAACTTCTGCCAACAAGCATTGACAGATGCCAGGCAGCAACTAACGGTTGCGCAGATCAAACAATATTGATCAAAAGAGTAGAGATTTGAGCTTGCTCAAGGTCAGGTTAACCGAAAAAAAGAAAGCCATTGCGCAAGGAGTCGCTCAAATTGCATTGCGGCTGAATAAAACTTAGCAAAGCTCGAAAGCAGTACCAGATACAGCCGCTCAACTGTTCTTCAGGCTGGGCACTGAACCAAACGAAACCTCCACTAGATCAGGCAGCTAGTCAATTGTTCGCTGGCGAAGAAATCTAGCGTACCAGTCGCTGGTTACTGGCTGCAAACGCAGTGCAGAATTGAAAAGGTCAAACGGTAACCTGTGCTGCAAAAACTACCGCAGAAAAATAGCCGCGCTTCGCTAACAAGGAATTGATCCAACAACAAGTGCTCTGAACAGTGGCAGTACGTAAACTCAACTAGCACAAGAATAGCAAAATTAAATCTTGCCTGTGCAGAACTGGAGAAAAGCAGGCTGAATTTCAAAACTGACTGAACAGGCTAAAAGCCAGCGCTTTATCGAAGCAGTACCTGCCCAATACCAATCTGGCAAGCCGAGGCATCAACGAAACAAGTTGAATATGACGCAGGCTTACCAACACATCAGCGCATTGGGCAACCCAGAACACCAAATGTCGAATACCAAGCAGTGGTCAAGCCCACTGGCGCAAGCAAAACAACAAATCGCAGATGGTCAACGTACCGAACCAAGTTCAGGCAACATTGAACGATAAAACTGAATACGAAAGCAAAAGAAAGATGCCGAAAACAAAATAAAAATGGGCAAGCAGACATTCAAAAAGGCAAAGATGAAGTAGCTGGATTGTTCGTACCAACTTACCGGCAGTATACATCGTCGGACATTCTCCAGAGCTGACGAGTACACAACAACGGGGAACCGTGCTTATGGGAATCTCAGCTGGGAATGCTTTTCCCGGATTGTACTTTATTACCCAGCCGCCCTTTGCACGGGGTAACGCGTAATGACACGTTTGTCACGAAGAACGTGCACAAACGGCAGTTTTAAAGCTTGGGTTATCGGAACCAAGATGTCGCAGAAATTTGTCATCTTATGGCTTTGTTTCAAGCTTCTGCTAGGGTACAGTAATAGAAGTTTGTTAGTACTTATTTCTTTACCCCTACATCTTAGTTCGATTTAAACACCATCCAGCATCATGATTAGACTTTTATTGGGGGAATTAGTCTCATTGTCAGGTACTGGTCTTGTGGTGTTGTACCAGCCTTATATTGCTCACAAAGAGTTGAAAGAAAACCATCTCACTCATTGTTGCCTGCTGGCAACTCGCCTTCAAAGGCTCACAAAATCCATAGAGCGGATTGATCATTTGGCGTCGACTCAGCTTTTTACGCAAAAAGTGACAGCTCGAATATCTTTCGTTACAAGCAAAGAATGTTGAGACCATTTTGGTGCGTGGCAGGCTCCGTCAAGCTCTCTTATTTGCCGGTCTGGGACGTTCTCTTCCGCGGAAGGTAGGAAAATCGGCAGGCGGAGAAATTATCAACATGATGCGGCTTTCGCAAAACATCATCTCAAATCAGACGACAAGCAGCAAATCATTATTAAAGGTGATAAAAAGAAATAAAAAGCACGTGGTATTTATCAAGAAAACACACGAAAAAAATTAAAGAGAGCAAAAGATGAACAATTTCGCATTATTTGTGGACAAATAGGCAAGGATTTTTATCACTCATAGAGCGAGAAGGATAGTCGAAGCAAAGCGAGTTTAACTTGTTCGCATGGAGCAGTCATTTCTCAGAAATTAGCAAACTATTGCGTATGTTTGCGAGATGCCTGTTTCGAAACTGACGAAGGAAAATCACAGTAAAATCAAAGCTCTGGTATCAGTTGAAATGTATGCAGGGTATTTTATATTTGGCGAATCAGATCACACGTAACCAGTATTTCGTTTCAAATTCCAAGAAAATGCTTATCTGATAAATTGAAAGATTCCTCTAGTAAAAATATACAGGACACGCAGCAGCTCATGAAAAATTAATACTAGGTGTGCGAGCAGTCGTACAAAATACAGCAGGCATTTTGAACAAATTGATGTCATTGTCAAATCTTCTGTTTGTAATGATTTTAATTTTTGCCTCTATTTACTAGCTTATTGTGATTCTTTTATAACTTGATGAATATCAATGTTGTAAGAGCGATCTTGAGAATTATCACCACCAGCTATTGGGGATTACAATAAAGAAGTCACGCTTTACATTTATCGAGAAACCATTCTTTTGTTTTGTTATTGCGGCTATCGTGGCTTGTTTTTTGGGAACATTCACATCGCTCCCCTTTTAGAGGACGATTGCCCAGACGCCTTCTCCTGGAACTGACCGTATCGGTGTTTCAATATCTTGTGCCAGTCTTTTTCATTGAACATGATTTTGATTGTCTTATTTTTATGGTCACTGCAATATTGAGACGTATTACGTTATTGGAAGCAGTATTGAAATCAGTAGATTGATGAGGCAGTAAACCCCACTCAAACCCTGGCGTTTCGCTTGTTATAATATTTTTATAAAGCGATGACGAACGATACAATGAAACGAAAATTGTTTTATTATCAGATATTCATGGGGAATGCGATAGCTTAGAAGCTGTGTTAGCAGATGCCAAAAAAGCAACAGTGACCATCACTGGTTTTAGAGACTGCCGGCGCCGGAACGGGCATGGAAGTATATTCTCGACTTACCGCTGGCTTTGCCAAATCAGTCCCAAGTGCGGGGAATTGGAAGATAGCATTGAATGTCTCTTCTGGTGGAATTAGACATTGGTCAGTTCTAGTCATCTCGTGATGGCGATTGTTTGCGCACCTTTTGGAAGAAGTCACGCTCAAGAACCGGAACCGACCGCATGAATTCGCTCTCGTAGCGATGTTGGCGACGAGAAATCGCACTCATCATTTAACAGATAAAATTCAGCCGAGAGCGATCTCATTACTGGTCAACAGGAGAATCCTTGATCGCCGTTTGAAGGAAATCGTCAGCAATTGCTATTTGGCGGTCAAGTATTCATCAGCAATTTCTTCGTTATGCGACGGGGACAGATGATTATCAATCCAGGCTTCATCGGTCAGCCTTTTCTTTAGATGAGCCAGGAAAAGGATCTGTAGAGTTCAGATGTTATTTTTAAAACGATGAACAAGGATTAGTAGATGTCGATTTTCGACGAGTAAGTTATGTGATGTAAATAAAGAACAAATATTAGAACATTTAAAGCGCCTTTACGCAGTGCATATATTACGAAAGCCTTGTCAATGGGATTCATCACACGACATAACCAGGATTTACTTCTGGCAATTAGTGAGTTGAGAAGATTATACAAAATATCTCGTTGAGTTTTTTAGAAGTAACACTTGTGTTACAACGAAAATAATAAAGTTATACCAGTAATAGAATCAGCAAAATGAAGAGTTTACATGCAAATTTCGGTCGTTTTACCGCGCACATGTTGACCGTTATAGCACCAGAATGTGTCAAGAATGTTAAGGTAACTAGTGATTTTTAGCCGATAGCGTTGAGTAAATCCCGTCATTATTCGGGTAAAGACACATTATCATATGAAAAGCGCAGGCTTGATTTCGTTGCGCGGAACGGGCGCGCGGAGTCATATCATCAGAAAAAGACGAAAGACACTTTTGGATGTCTATCAGGGCAGTAGAATGCCTAGGCAAATCTGGACAAACTTTAGCTTCATGAGCATCCTATCCATCTTGTCCTGATTACAGAAATATTCATTTAGTTTTAGGCTTATACTAGGTGAAATTCAAGCAGTAATGGAAAAAGAATTGAGTAAAACCACTTTGCAGATACGCCGTATCTGCCTAAGATACAAAAAACATCCGTTTCAGGAGAAATGATTATTTTTTATCATCTTGAAGTTCTGGTTGTAACTGTTGACATAACTAAATGTAAGAGCACTATGATTGTAAATAAAAGCATAACTAAAAATAACAAAACAATTTCGGAGGAAATTACCATGAAAATTGCAGTCGTAGCAGCAAAATGGAAAGTACAGGCAACCATTGTTGAGGCAGCCGTAAATGTGGCGATAACAGCTTATTGTTCGTTCTGGGAAAGAAAACACAGGCACGCACCTACTTAAAAGGAATTTATTTGATTTGGCAAAAGAAGACGGCAGGTTATGATGTGGTCGTTAAGCAGCTTTTGGGGCTGATTGCAGAAACGTTACACTTCAGCTGCAAAATCTATTGGCATCGCAACACGACAGGCACAAGTAATATCGCGTTTACTAGTTGTGGTGGTGTTGGTAGTCTTTATGTTGATATGAAAAGAAAGTCCGCTGGCAGATACAACAGAATTTCTGCAGATTATAAACCGTTCTTCAGTGCTTTTCCGGCGAGATGAATTGACCCTGCTTGCACAAAGAAAGACGGAATCGGACCCTTGTCGCGCCCAGCAGCAGAATTTATGCACCATGGAGTTCATACGTGAATATATCTTAGCAGGCGATTTCTTTTGCTGTTAATGAAGTGTGAGAAAGCAAGATTTTAAGTGCGGATTACGCTATTGCGCTTTTGTCGATGAAATCTAAATCAAAAAACATATTCAAGAACGGGATTTCAGTTTTAGGAAAATAGGAAAAATGGTGATGAAGTGCTCTGTACTCATTTGGGAAAAGAATATAATGAATTATCCATATAAAAAGCTATTTACGCAGTTGAAGTTGTAATTAATGAAACTAAAAAACTTGAACGACAAACAACTTTTTATCATCAGATACTAGGTCGAAATTTGTTCAGGACAGAAATGGGCGTTAGTTCTTGCCAGGGGCGAAAGCTTAGTACATTTGAGGGAAGTTCAAGATAAAACTCCGATTCGTCAGCTTTACGGTCTTATCGCGATGGCGCCTTTGGCTCGTCAGGACTTGGCTGATATTCAAAAGACGACCAGAATATCAGATCTCTTTGCAGGAGGACAGATCATGGTTACAGTGAAGCTATTTACCTGGTAAGGTTTCAGAAGGAAATTTGCATCGAACCTTGGCTGGGGAAAGGCCAGTGTCCGAGCGGGGATATTCGTGAAGATGGTCGGATTAATGAGGCGACCGAAGAGCTGGACGCTCAACCACGCGGTGTGGTGGCGAACTGGGTCGGGAGTTAGGATCCCTTCTGCCGAATCGCTGCAGTAACCCCGCGCGTCGCGTATTCACCATCGGTGAACAAATGGCAGAGCTGCTAGTCAATTTTATCAAGCAGTATTACTTGTTCAGTAAATCTAGCCTTCAGCCAGAAGCTGGTTTGCTTGGTGCTTATCATCACCATTTAAATGTTAATGAATGGGGAGGACCAATGAACAGCGTCAACCTGACCACAGCTGGTCTACCATTTTACCGCAGAAGTAACTGATAAGCGATAATTGATTGCCATCCACGAACAAGCTCAAACTATGGGCGGAAGATGTGAGTGGTTGTCTTCGTCAGAACTCTTTACCGACTTCAAAATGGATTGGCTATGCGGGGCAAGGTCACAGGGAGGAATATAATGGATTACCTAAACTTTGTTTAAGAGATTAATTTGTTGTGGTGGCATTGTGCTGATGAGGCAGGAAACTTTACACTTCTGTTATGGATAAGGATGTTTGAAGAGTCAAGGTACTGTTTACTTTTGACAGCCTTGTCATTGTTTAGAACGTTTGAGATGATGTGACGTGCGTCGGTGACTGGTGTACATGCAGGACTGGTACCATGGAGCGCAAGTCTCATTATTTCTCGACAGGTCAGGCAGAGCACATATGTGCTAAAGAAAAGCTGGAGAACTTCAGCGCAAACCCCTATATGTATGATATTTATCCAACAGAAGAAGGGCGTCTTTCTGTAGTCTTTTGCGCCTGTTGCAAAAGGAGAATTTATGATTTAACCCACTGCCCCTTTTCAAGATATAATTTTGAAATTTCAAATGGTAAAAGAAAACACAGCAATCCCATTTCTGCCTTAAGAGAGTAAGGCAAAGTTTCGTTAGTTTCTTTTTTATTTTTTAACGTCTATTTGACAGCTAGCGGTTCGGTAAAGAATCGCTCGTTTTTGGTAAATTTATTTGTCAGTGGAACAACAACAATATATCACGGATAGAAGTGACATCTGTCAACAGCATAATCGCGCGGTCAATTCCACCCCTGAGACCTCTGGCAGGTATGTCATTCAAGAGCTTGCAATCGTGTCGATACCAGTTGCTTCATCATCTCCGAAAGTCTTTGAGCTTTTAGCTTTCTGCGCTCAAAACGCGCTTACCGTCGATTAATGCCTAACTTCGGTAAAGGCGTTGGCAAATTACGTCTGAATGAGCGAAGAGTTCAAAGCGTTCTAAAAGTGGTTATCCGTATTTTCAGTTGCGGAGATATCATCACCGGATGACCAGGATAAATGTAGGGTCAATTCAAGGTATCTTCGAATGAAAGTTCAAAGCAGCATTGATACGTGACCAATCAAAGTGTTTTTCAACCGTTACATGATGTTTTTAGCCAGTCTGGGGCTCGCTTCTTCGAGAGTTACATCTTCCAGAAATCAATGCCAGTTTGTTCTTTAATAATAGCTTCTAGCATATGCTTGCGTGCAAAATTTGCGTAATCGATAAAGATTTCTGTACCTTTGATGGCACACTTTCAGCATTCAGACAGCTGCCGCACTTCGATACCCTTCCGTCAAGTCCATGATATTTCAAGTCTGCGTAAGCCTGATAAGCTCGGATTGTAGTGAACCTGTGGATTGGCGAGAGTAGCGTCCATTCCTTCATTACGGAAAAATGCGTCCCATCAAGGCAGACACGCCCATACCACCCCGACAATCAGGCGCCGGGTAACGGGTTGCGATAATGAAGTACCATGTCAATATTTTGCATTGTGATAAGAGGAAACGGACGATAGCAAAATTCACCAGGCTTCGGTTGGCGTAGCACAGGCGTTTTCCAACTTCAAGGAACTTTTGATTGTCAAGACAACGGCGGATTGAGAACGATGCGGTTACGAGTCACGAAACGCTCAAAGCTTTTCACGATTGAAATCAAATCCAAATACCGTTTACGATAAATCGTTTCAACGTCTGTCAGTCCGTGGAATCTGTTACAATGGACTTGAAGTGCTTTTAGAGTGTAATGTGAGTTGCTTTAATCGAAAAAGCTTTTCCACATCTGTAGTGCATAACCTCACCTTCAATACCACAGGTGAAGTCCCAATATCTCGCTGAAAATTTGATAATTCTTCTTCACCTCAACAGCATTCTTTTCTCGACATAGATTTGAATTTGACCTTCACGGTCTTGGATATGAGCAAAACCGATCTTTTGCGCTCTCTCCCGCGCTAATAGTCATGTCGTTCCTGCAATGGTAGCAGTGCTCTGCTAATCTCATGTAGCTCTTCTTTTGTTTTATCACCATATTTTCTTTTTAATCGCAGAATCTGGTACAGTATCGTCCAAAATCACGTCTACCGCAAAAGCGGTCAATACCTTTGTTCCGCCAAGCGGTCATCACGACGATCAGTTTTCTGCTGGTCATTTAATTCTTTCCAATATGTCAGCAGTCAGTATTCTTTCCTCCTAAAGTTTACCTTCTCATTCTATCATGCAACAAGGCAGAAATCATCTATAAATAAAAGAAAACCGTGGATTTTATATATCGCCTGCTGTGTTTCAATTGTTTCTAGCGGTCAAGACATTGTTCCAATCAAGCAGTGTAAATGTCCAAAATCTTGTGTCTCAAGAACAAGTGACACTTCCATTGGCAAGGCCTCCTGCTGACGTAGTTGGAGCAAAGTCGTCACTTAACAACAAGCGTAAAGAAGCAGTTAGATTAGGCTCCGCGACCAGACAAAAGAAGATTTTCATAAGAATGCTTATTTTAGGATTTGACAGCTGATTGTCCGTCGTTGTGGTATGGTAGACTGATTCTGCGCCAAAGATTGAGTTGTTGAATTTAGGCTGTTGTGTCGAAAAGGCCTCATTTGATGTGGGTAGATAGCAGTAATGGTGGAAATTTTTCTGTCCTTCTAGGGAGCTGTTGTTACTGCGTAGTTTCGTATGTGGTTCAACAACTGATGAATATTGATTTTCACCACAGATAATCTGTGCGTTGCCATTGCACGGGTAAATCACTTGATCTATCAAATTTAATGTGAGCCATGTGTTTTCCAAGGCAAGTCATCAATAGAAGTCTCAAGGCGGTAATCACCATTAGCTCTTGAAAGGTCCTTCCAAATTCCATTGAGTCCGAGTCGAACGAAGCAGAGTTTCATACATGTTTTCTATTTTGAATCCTTCTTTAAATCTGCAAAGGTCGCCTGACAAAATGAGCTAATTCCTTTGCGTTTATTTCAATATCTGTGTCCTAATTCTCCAGCCGATACATAATAGTCTCATCTGTTAAAGCCGAATTATCAATGTGCTAGAAAAGTGGTGTTTTGACGAATGCCGACAGATTATTTGCTCCGTGAATGTAGCCAGTCGTCTTTTTCTAAATCTTTTGCGGGAATCATGCTTACTTTTTTTGTTACCAGATATTTGTACAGCTCAGCTAGATGTTCTGTTATGGCAAAATCCCAACACTGTCCCTGTTTTATCGCCTGTTAGAGCCAATGTTTTGTAAATCTGTGAGCGCTTCATTCTTCAGGCAATTGTCCTTCTGCAGCACTTGATTTGGATGTCTCTGTGAGTGAATTTTTGCTTTTGGTCAAAAATTCTTGTTCCACTAAGGTTTTCTTAATTTTGTCTAAATATTATTTATACTCCTCCAATTGGCTCATCTGAAGCGCCCAGCCAAGTTCCTAATCCAAAGAAGAATCGCAGCAGTAATCAAAGGTGATGATAGCAGTATTAGCATAATGAATACTTTTCGCTATTTCCAGTGGTTTGGTACCAAGATGAGAATACAGTGCTAGACAAGACAACACCAATGATAAAATGGTAGACTTGAGATTGATAATTTTTCCAAAGCATAGCGCAGTAAGCATAGACTTGAGAAAATCACAAGCGCGAGGAGAGACCGTGCCAACCTGATTGGCAAAAGGTTCCCAAAATATCTCAAAGATTTAAAAACCGATTAGCTATCGGGGAACAGGTCCCAAAATCGCGAGCAAATTTGAAAGGGACTGAAACCTGGAAACGCGAATTCCAGTGCGATATGGCACGCAGCTAAATAAAAGTCAAGTAACGGGTGGCGGTAACGTTCCAACGAAACCATTGAGGTGTTATGCAAATCCCAGAGATGAGCGCTACGAACCAAATAATACCAAGTTTATCGCGCGTGATCAGATTCTCTGGTGGATTCCTTTAGCAAGCTTTGGAATCGTACCGATAATCGCTCCCTGCAAATCTCATAAACAATGATTTTATAATGCCTCTCAAGAGATATTCAACTGGCAAGGAAAATAGAAATAGCATCAAAACTATTCCAATCACCAACAGGTATAGTACATTTTCACGAAAATCTCTTTATATGGCAAGCAGCTAAAACAAATCATCCGCTGTAAATCAAAACTATAGGCTAAAACTCCACCAGATACCGGGAGAATAAATCCTAGCGCGACGACAATGCCCTAAAAATTTTATCAACCAAGAAATCATCCATTACTCCTAAACTTTTCTATGTTAGAAGTTATTATATCATATTTAGAAACAAGAAAGTAGTGATATCTGGACGAGAAGAGAGAAAACTCTGCAAAGTCAGATTCAAACTATTACAGAGTTATCATTTGTCCATTACCAAACAATCCTCTTTAAATGTTTTGTCCGATTTTTAAAGTGAGATAGCTGGATTGAGATCGGACATCATGTGCAAAACCACCAATTGAGCCTCTGTGATGTGTGTATGATGTGCAACTCGTACTTTGTCTCGTCTTAGCAGCGTCAGGTCATAACTCGTCATTATAGCCGTAAGTTAAACTAAATAGCTGTGAATTTCTTAGTTGAGATACTGTGTTCTTCACATGAAATAGTTCCGACATAAACCTGGATGTTCTTAGCACCCAATGATGCTAACCAGCGCGAAAAGCCCAACACCGTGTTCATGTCATCCATAGTTTTTTCAACATCGCTTTTGTAGTGGTAGGTTTGTACTAGCCAGCTTATGCATCTTTCGGCGCTTTTTGCATTTTTTTCGAGCGTCGTTTCTACATAAGCATAGACAGACAGTAACATTTCGTTTTGTTCGGCGTGGCGTTATAGACGAATCAACTCCGTTTCGCGAGTAGCTGTATTTTCGCTGTGCTCCGCTATGCACGCGCGTATAATGGCGCTTTTTTTGCCAGAAACATTTTTTGTTAGCACATCATAGTTATTCACTGCAATTGCCAGCCGGACAAGTCACTAGATTGGTTTCATCGTCATCAACCTTGGCATCAGCGACTCATAAGTAGCTGCTGATGTTGTGCACAGCATCCTTTGCTGTTGTAGCTCAGCCGAACAATGCTTCTGCCCCAAAACACCGCAATGGTTATAACAAAGAAAAACAACAAAGACAACAAGCGGTTTAACTTTTCTCATATAATTTATTTTAACGTAAAGTCAGATAAAAAGTAAATAAACCAGTAGAAAATAAGTGATGGTTTCATCAAATTGAGTTACGTTGTTATTTATTGACATAATGGCATGAAATGTTTATAAACCTTTCATAGACCCGGCTTTATTGTCTTTTTTAGTTTAAAGTTTAGCCCAGATACCGTAAGGACGAAAAATACCGTTCGTTAACACTTTTTTTACCTTGGAAAATGGTATAATGTTCAGGTGAAAATAATATTAGGTGAACTATGAAATTGATAAACGCTGTCTGCTGAATTATTCCATTTTGATTCCTTATTTGATTTTGTATCTATTCGGGATTGATAGTTGTTTATCCGACACTGCCACCTCCTTAGTACAGGTAGAGCAAATTCGCTCAGATTCGTTTTAAATCGCGGAATCTTTCTGGTAAATCGCGCCTACTTGTTATTGGCAGCCACTGCCAAACAAAGCGGATTTTAAAAGACAATCGACCGATTGTCATTATTGGCTTTGGTGGAAATCTTGCTTTTAATTTTATCCGCTTCCTTGCGCCCGAATCACCGAAAAAAAAAAGCATGGTTGGTCAGCGATTTGGTCCGAACAGTCCCAGCCGGTTATTGAGTATTTAAAAATTATTCGATTTGGTTTTTAGCATGCGATTTTCCATCAGCAAAGATGAAATCGCAAACGTATGACCATCAGGCTTTTTACCACGAAATCAACTGATTCCATCGCGCACCGAAACGATTGGCGAATTCCCGGTCGTTGGCGTTAATTGGAATCGTAGCAGTGCTGCCTGACTTGGGAACAAATGCGACCATTTCTTTTTGGTTGACGCACCAATCATGGTAACGGCAGTGGGATTGTTATTCGGTTTTCAACTCTTCTGGAGTTGGCTGGTCACCTTCCACAGCGGTTTTAGCAGGCATCTGGTTGACGGTGCGGAAAAGCCGGTTCAGGTTCCTGTGTTTGGCTATAGCAAAAACGATTTAGTGCCTTTTAACCTTTAAAGATTTATCGCGCGCAGGCCTTTGCCAGCGGTCTTCTATTGGCGCCAGCGAGCACGGCGGTTGGTTTGGCTTAGGATTAGGGAAATTCAACGGAAAAACGTGGTTATTTGCCACGAAGCACAGACAGATCTCTTCGTCTTTTCCATTGTTATTGGAAGAACGGACTTATCGCGCCGCCGACGGCCCTCTTATTTTTCCTTATTTTGCGGATTATTCTTTAGAATCTTCGAGGCAAAAGATCCATTTAATTTGCTGATGGTTTTGAAGTCGGTGGGAATGCCACTGACACAAAATCGGTCAATATTGAGGAATTTCCGGTCGGATTCTTCGACGGGTGTCACCTTCCCTCTTAATATCACAAGGGTGAAATAGTTTGTTATATTATCCTCAGCGATTGCTTTTGTGTTAAACATTGATGCTAATGAAAACGAGAAAGTTTAGAAACTGAAGAAACCAATCACGGTTTAAGAATTATCTGCTAATGCTAGATTGAGCAAAAGCTTATTATAGTGTAGATTATGTCACTTCAAAAAATTAGGAAAATTAAATAATACTAAAGAAGTTATCAAAGGTTAGTTACATTCTGACGGACTTATTAGAAGAAGTTACAAAAATATGTTGAGTCCTGAAACCTTTGAAAATCATTATTGCTTAAAAGAATTGAAGGTTGTTGAAATTATGTGAAGGGTTAAATGAGACGTCTGTACCATCGAACAAGGAATGTCCTGGTATTTCGTTATTTTCAATCCGTCTTTAATCAATAATATTTCAGAAAGATGTGATTTCGCTTTGAGATTAACTATCAAAATAATGTGGGTCAAGATTATCTTGGGAAATTATCCACAACGATTGATTTGTTGCTGGTGCGAAAACGCGCTTTAAATTTTGGGAGCATTTGAACGTGGTCCCTGCTTAACAGCTCATCCAACTGGCGCAACGAACGACCATGCCGGATTTCCAGACCAATCATATTCACGTTTTATTGCGTAAATACCCGCGATAAAAGTGAACTGGCTTGCTCATCGAAGGCAAAAATGGCACAATACCCGTTTGTATATCGAAACATCATGGACAGATACATCTGCGAGAAGAAATTAAAGTGACCAATGAAATCACCAATGTGATGGAATACTACAATAGCTCTTTTTCTGCGGCGTACCACCTTTTAACATGAAGAATACAAAGTGCCCAGCCAAAACATCATGGAATTGACTTAAAAATCCAACCTCTATTACGAGGGGAATGTGGATTGTGGCGTGACCGAGATGGAAACTTATGTTACAGCCGCTGAAACATTGAAAAACCACGGACACAATGTGAAGTGATTAAGAACCACATGACACGAAAGCCATAATTTTGCACCGTGAATTTTCTATTACCAGGTATCGTAAAAGTGGTAGAAGCTGGCAGGAAAATGGCTTTACCGTCAGAAGATAATTTATTTACTGGCGAAAAGAATTGCATCGTCGAGCCTCTACTATATTCAAACAAAACCAAAAAAATACAAAGACTTACTTTATTGACCGATAAACCGGAGCCACATTACCAAAATTCGAAGAATTTAAACATGATTTACTAGCCATCACAGTCTCTTCGAAAACAAAGGCGAAAGCAATGATTTCGGCGAGTTTTACCGAGTTGCTTCAAGCAGCAGAAGTATTCGGCTTTACCTTGCTTCCACTGGCGCGCGCCGAAGATTCCAGTGTTCATGAAGCCTGCGTTGCGGAGTGCTGAAGAGAGAGTAGAATGTGGAGCATTACAGCGAGTTTTCTGAAGACGAAAAATGTCAATGTTCCCGTTAAAACACCTCTCTGCTGATCCGCGTGGATTCTGCAACATATGCCAGCGTGCATCACTTTTTGCCAGGTAAAGAATTAGAGATTTTTCAAACGGCGCGTGAGTTGAAAGACACGTTAGAGGATGCGTTATTACAAACCATTGGCTTCATGCTGACGAGCGTATCTGACCTTAGAGTTGGCTGTGCGCACAAGGAAGTTGAGTCCATTGACGAAGAATTTGCGCGTACAGATTGTGCCACCTTTTGAAAACCATTGAAGACGGATATCCATGACACGACGTAGAAGAAATACTTATCTCTTCCAATCGGCCAGAAATGGATTGCCCACAACAACTATCAAGAAATCGCTGGGGCTGGTTCAGACAGCAACATCAGGTTACCATCATCCTGTTGGACCTCTATAGCGCGCGCAACAGCAATTGACTGCTATCGGAGATGAATCAGAAAATCACCTTTTTCCACGGTCGGTGGAACGGTTATCGGTGGCGGACCCACTATGAAGTTATTACCTCAGCCTCCGCAGTATCAATGATCGGATTCGCCTGAAAGCAAGGAGAAGTCATTGGTGAAGAATACGGAAATAAAGACGCTGCGTACTACAATTTAGAATGCTGGTGTTTCCGGCAACGACAACCGTATGATTACCAAGAAAAAGAGTGATATTGAATATCTAACCTGCTATGAGCATATTATGGATCAAGTAGAGCGAAGTTTTACCAATTTATCGTGATTGCCGGCAGCCGAGTATTTTTATGATATTTTTGAACAGTTCATCAAAGCATACCGCCGAATATTGGTTCAGCGACCGCTGCGCGTAAAACCATACCGAAATCGGTGGCTGGCGTGCCATTCCGTGGTCTTTCTGGTCGCAAAGTCGGCAATGCACCCCTGGTTGGTATGGTGTTGATCTGCTTGAAGAATTTATTGATGAAAAATCCGTAAGAAAATCTTGCTTTGAGAAAGATGTATAAAAATTATTTTTCTTCCAATCGCTTTTGTCCACGATACAGTTATCAGTCGAATATGAATATCGCCTTTGAATATGCTCAATTGTGGGAAGATAAAGAAGTACAAGAAATTTATTATGTCAATTTTGATTGAGGTACTGAATCAAGAAATGTTATTCTACAATAGCGATTAGGATGACCTGTTAGAGGAAAAACTTTGGTTTGCGTAGATAGCGAGAGTATCGCATGCGTTACTTAATATTTTTGAATTACATTCCGCTGAATCCCATCAACAAACGCCAACGCTGTGGGAGTTATTCTCGACGAAGAAAGGCTGATTCACATCACAATCTCAACGAATTGGTGACAGGACCGAGAAACCTGGTGGCTGATGAATAGTGAGACTGAATATGCGCAGCCCTCTCCTCTGATTTTTACATTTTGTAACCCAAAACGCTTCCAATTCGTTATACTAGCGGAAGGAAGGGGATGAGGATATCAACGATGATTATGAAAAAAGTCTTGATTACCTTTGGCGAAAGAAATCGTCTATTATCTGCGTGTGCGCCATGTTCCAAAAGAGCAAGGCGCGCGCAGATGTTGTTCAGATGCGCTTTAATAAAATGCTAGGAGTTCGACTTTTGTCATCCTGCTCAAAACGCGGGAGCTGGGATGTATCGTACCGTCGCCTTCGCCATATTGACAAAATACCGGCGCGATAAGCATTATATGGAAAACTTGCGACGAGACTTTTCACAAAGGAAAATCACCTGATTGTTGAAGGAGCAGATTATGACTCTTCTCATGGAGGAAGTAAGTTGCTCACACAGGATAAAAATCATGTTGATCTTTATACGGCGATTCTCAATAGCGGAAATAGCAGAAGTACTCCATTATTCTAAGAGCAAAAGTCGTCGCTTTATGCGCAGTCGAAAGAAACTCGACAGGTTTTGAAAGAAAGGATATCATCGCTGGAAACATTTGAAATCGTTGCGGAAGAAGAGCAAAAGCGAACACCAGCGGATTATCCCGGTCAACAACAGTAGTGGTAGTGGCTTTCAGTCGCAGCATTGGTGTTCGGGCTGATTACGGAAACTCACTGTGCGTCCGCTGCTTTCGGGGCAGAAGCTCGTCGAGGTATGTTCAGTTGAAAGCGTTGCCCTGGCTGGAAACGGCGTCTGGTCTGCTATAATGGTGGAGATATGTCACGCAGGAGATAGCAGACAAGTTAAAGATATTTATGGAATTCACCGACCAGGAAAGAATATGCGCAGATTTTGAATTTCTTAATATCAATCGAGGAATCCTTTTTTCAGCAAAATTCTGGCAGATATACAGAATTGGGGTAAACTATTCAAATAGAAAATAACCAAAAAGTGCCACACCCTGCTGTCAAAATGCAGAGGAGAGGAGAACTATCCATGAACCAACTAAAGAGCTTTCCTTACGTGCAGATATGCAAATCACCAGTAGAGGTAGCATCGACCCCTTTGATAACCATACAGGAAGTAAAGAAATTCCGAGCAGGTCGACTCTGCACCAAAAGCACTGGCGTATTGATTGGTACACCAACAAGCGATCCAAGTTGGTGGCAAAATTGAGCAATCTATAAGGGCAGCAAGTCCAGATTATTCAACGCAAAAGTATGTTAACAAGAAGGAAGCAGAAGAAGTGCGCTGCACCCTTCAAGAAGGAGGAACCAAACGGACAGACTTTCCGTGTCGAAGTATGTGGATATTCTTGGTTAATTTGAAGAAATATATTAAAAGTGGACGGGTGCGAAGGCTAATAATGCAACCCGTCAGATGACATTAAACCCCATTGAAAATTTGAGGTTGTGGACTTGCCTGGCAAGAAGACCGAAAAATTAGAATTTTGTGCGTTATCCCAACAGGAAAAAGTTGAAAATTTTAATAAAGTTGGAATACAGTAAGGAGTGGATTTAAGTGCATCACATTTGAGTTTATACCAAATCAACCATACGTTGGACAAAGAATAAATTGATAAAAGGCGTAAATAAAGCCTGTAATTTGAAGAAAATTTGATGTATTGCGGCGGTGTTAGACTGTATTGTCATCGTCTATCTATAAAATATATTTTATTGGAGGTTTTTACTCAAATGGCAAAAAGAAAATACGCGATCGTAGTAAACCACACGTTAACATCGGTGCTGCTGGACACGTTGACCATGGTAAAACTACCCTTTAACTGCAGTTATCGCGACTGTACGGCACGTCGTCTTCCAAGTTCAAGTTAACCAACCAGATTACCATCTATTGATGCTGTTCCAGAAAGAACGCGAACGCGGGAATCACTATCACCACGTACACGTTGAATAATGAAACCGCTAAACGCCGCCTGCGTCACATCGACGCCCAGGACACGCAGACTACGTTAAAACATGATCACTGAAAGCTACCCAAATGGATGGAGTTATCCTGTGGGGAAGCCAACTGGATGACCAATGCCTCAAACTCGTGAACACATTCTTTCAGTCGCCGCAGGGTGTTAACACCTTATCGTCTTCACGAACAAAGTTGACTTGGTTGACGATGAAGCACTGTTGAATTGGTTTAGAAATGGAAACCAGACCTTCTTTCAGAATACGATTTCCAGGTGATGAAAACCTGTGTTATCCGCCGTCTATTCTTAAAGCTCGAAGTGCGGGATGCGAAAATATGAAGACATCATCATGGGACTGATGATACCGCTTGATGAATACATTCCAGAACCAGAATGTGACACTGACAAAACCATTGCTTCTTCCAAAGGAAGATGTATTCTCAATTACCGGACGTGTGGTACCGCGTTTCAGGGACGTATCGACCGGTACTGTTAAAGTCACCATTTGTTGGAAATCGTTGCATCCGACGAAACTAGTGCGGAAGCAGTTACTGGTGTGTTGAAAATGTTCCAAACAATTGGGATGAAGGTCTGCTGGAGATAAATGGTTTTCGTGGTATCCAACGACGAAACTGAACGACAAGTTCTTATAAACCAGGTTCAATTCATCCGGTCAATTAAATCTGCGCAGAAGTTTACATCCATTAAAGAAGAAGGTGGATGTCATACTCCATTCTTCAACAACCATCGTCCTCAATTCTACTCGTACCACAGACGTTACAGGTTCAATCGAACTTCCTGCAGTACTGGAATGCATGCCTGGTGATAACGTAACAATCGACGCGTTGAATTGATCCGTCCAATTGCTGCAGAAATCAAGGAACCATATTCTGTCCGTGAAGGTGGACGTACTGTACAGGTATGGTTACAGAAATCGTTGACCCGACCAGTTCGCGATGAACAATTTAAAGTCAGACAGCTGAGCTCCTTGCTGTTGCGGGGCTTTTTATGACTTATCGACCTGCCTTATTTCATTAAATTATGGTAAAACAATAGATGTAAATAAAAAGAGGTGAAATGTCACTAAACCATTTATTGCTGGTAACTGAAAATGAACAAAATCCAGAAGAAGCTAAAGCTTTTGTAGAAGCAGTTGGGTGCAAACTCTTCATTCGATCTTGTTGTTTGCGGTATCGCAGCTCCCGCACTTGATTTGACGACAGTCTTTGCCAGTGCAACAAACCTGTTGCTGCATGTAAATACTTTATTTTGAAGATGTTACATTTACTGGTGAAATAGTCCTGTTCTTCTGAAATGGTCTTGATTATGTTGTACTGGTCACCTGAACGTCGTGGAATTATTTCCATGAAACAGACGAAGATATCAACAAGAAAGCCTTCAGCAGCATATCTTCCGCAAACGGTCTTCCAATCATCTGGCTGGTGGTGAAACTCGAAACTTAGCCAGCGTTGGTAAGCAGTGGAATCAGGCGCTCGTCTCTGCGGTGCCCTTAAAGGATTGACAGCAGAGCAAGCTTTCACTTGTTATCGCACAGAACCAATCTGGGCTATCGGTACTTTGGTAAACGCTACCGAAGACGATGCTCAAAAATGGTAAAGCAGTTCGCGATGTTGTAGCAGCCGACTTGGTCGCGCGGCTGGCCAGCACGTACAATACGGCGGCCCGCAAACCGGAATGAAGCTGAACACATGGTACGTCCAGATGTTGACGGTTCTTGTTGGCGGTGCATCACTGTATGAAAGTTTCCTTTGCATTGTTGGACTTTTGTAAAATAATTTTAAAAGAAATAATTAGCTTCACATATTTTATGGCAGTGGTTTATTTGCAGCTTATAGCAAAAAATGAAAGAAAAGTTTATTTTATTTCTAGCAAGGCTACTATTTTAATTGCAGTTGGGTTCACATCAGGTTTTTGCTGGAGAATCCTGTAAAACTTCTCACGCCAGCGTCGACAGTAGAAGCTCGAATAACAACAAGAAGCTCATTCTTCAGCTGAACTCCAAAACAAAAGAAGTAACTCAAAACCTGCTCCAATAAATCAAACAACTTCATCTTCATCTAAATGAAGCAACTGTTTGATCAACCGCTTCAACTGGAGCTAAAAGTTTGAAGAACAAACAAGTTGTAAAGAAAATTCGGACAACCAAGGCAACTGAGACTAAAAGACAACAAGTCATCCTTTTTGCTGCGCAGAATAATCAAACAACAGTTAGGTAATCCCGATGCGCAAAAAATCAACCTTGTAGATGTTAAGGTATCATAATGGGCATATCAGCAAAGAAGATTATCAACATTTAGCAGAAAAGGGTAAATGGCATTGTTGTTAAATTAACAGAAGGAACAGTTATAAAATCCTGCGCGGCTTCAAACACATAATGCACAAAGCGTAGGGTGCATGTAAGTGTCAAGGCTTATGCTTTTTCCTCATTATACTAATGAAGTAGAAGCAAGAGCAGAAGCAAGAGGTTTGCAGAGGAAGGGCATGATTGAACCTTCCTTCCTCAACTGTTATGGTAAATGATATTGAAGATTCTGATATGCGTCCGAATATCAATGCAACCACTCGCGCTAGCAGATGAAATGCGCGTATGGGCTTTTCAAATTGACAGCCAGCGGCAAGTGTAAGTTGCCGATCGAAATAATCCCTGTAACGAAAGCGTGAACACCAAACAGAGCAATTTGGTTGCGAATTTCTGGCAAAACAATATCCAACTTCGTACCAAGTGCAGATGAAACACTGAAATATAGCCAGGTGAAGCAGGTGCTTGGCAGTTTACTCGCAAGCTTGAACTACCACTTGGTCGTCATGTTTTTGACCAAAGGTGATTATACCGACGATTTATTGTAACAAGGCAACCTGCTACCGTGCTAAAAATCAGCCAACAGTGAAAAAATACGGTTCAAAACAAAGAATCCTAACACGTGGAACCTGATGATTGTGTCGGACGTTTCTGTTCTTACGGCGTTCGTGAAGTGAAAGCACCGACCCGGTTCAATGTCAACGGTCAAGATGACATTGTTTGGTATACAGCCGCTAAACAGGCTGATGGAATCATAAAGCACGGGCGTGTAGATCGCCAAATTTTTCTACAGACCCCATCATCTACCTTATTACATCCGCAAATAATGGAGTTATTGGTGTAGGTGGAACAACCACTGAGTTTATTTGACGACCAAGGGAAAGTGACCTGGCTGTTAATAATATCCAGACACAGAACTTTTGATGTCCCCAGAGCCCAATGTTTCCAGTCCTTATGGAGGTTCTAGTGAAAGTTCCAACTTGTCCAGCATCGGTGGTCATGATGATATTATTCGCATACCGTTAAGAAACAAGTCATAATGGAACTTGCTACAAAAGCAACAGTTAAAGCGACTGATCATAAAAATCAACTGAGGCGGCAATATTCACAGTATATTATATCCAAGAAAATAATCAGTTGGTGTAGGGACAACCATCAGCTTCGATTGCGTTATCCTAAAGGTACTTTTGATCACCACAACAACAATCCAGACGCAGAACTTTGATGATTGTCTCAGGCGTTTCCAGTCCAGATGGAAAAGGTTCGTGAAGTGAAATTACCGACCTGGTCTAATGTAGATGGTCAGATGATATTATCTGGTATACCGCCAAAAACAAGCTGATGGAACGTATAAGATAACTGCCGGCAGGGTGATCGCCAAATATTCAACAGGGTTCATATATATCGTACCATCTGCATTAGTATCCAAGACAATGGCAAAAATCGTTGAGTAGCAGGAACGCAAGTAATTGTATCTTTTAGGCAAGAGCAAAGCAGTACATTACAATGTGAATAATAATCCCAACACAGGAACCTTGATGTGATTGTTTCGTAAGCTTAGCCCTTACGGCGTTCAGAAGTGAAATTACCGACTGGTTCGTCATCGGTCAGACGATACGCCAACGCTTTCGTCGCGGGAGCACTGTTACCAGACAGCTAATGGAATTTGGCAAAAACAACTGTCAAAGTTGAGTGACCATAAAAGAAGCACAGGTTTGCACCATATTCATCTTACTACATCCATGAAATGGTAAATCAGCCAGATTGGTATAATAACGACAGAAGTTTCAATTTGCACCGTCCAAAAGGTACATTAACAATTCAAATAAAGACAATAAGCGATCTCCCTTAGCAATTGTTTCAACGTTTCATCCAGATGGTGTTCGTGAAGTGAAATTACCGACCTGGTCTAATGTCACCTGTCAGACGACATTATCTGCACACCGCCACTGACAGACCATGAACTTATAAGGCATCTAATAGCAAGACTGCTAAGAATCAACTGGTCGTACCATATTCATTTGTACTATGTTCAAAAACAATGAACACACTGAGTAGGCGTAAGCATCAACCAATGTGGACACTTGGCGTGAAACTTAAACCAACTGGAAATCACGATCTGTCAATAATCCTAAACAGAACATTTGACGTGGTAGTGTTTCCAGTCCATGGTGTCGGAAGTGAACCACCAACTTGGTCTAGTGGGAATGGTCGCAAGATGACATCATTTGCATACCGTTGCAAAACGAGCTGATGGCCTATAAGATAATCATCAAAGGAGTGACCATAAGAACTCAACCGCAATGGTTAAATGTTCATTTGCATACATTCAAACAATGGCAGCTGGTTGAGTATGGCAACAAGTTTTAAAACGTCTTATCCGACACCATATTATTCTTAACGTGATGTTGGGCAGTGACGAACTTATGGTGGTTATACGTTTGCTGTAACGGGTTCAGTGTTCCAACGACGGTGCTATGGCAATTTTCTGGTACAGGACAGACGTTTTACTAACGACTGTGGCTGATTATCTCTATCATTCTACGAATGGAATTACTAAGAGAAGTTGGAATTACTAGTCACGGAATTGGTATGTATCTACATTGGGGTCTAAAAATGAGACTTTAGGTCAACTGGTAATGAGAAGACTTTGGGTATAAAATATGTGCTTGGTAGTAGGGAACTAGTGTGTTTAAATTAGTCCTGTTATGAATTAGTCATGAGGGGTTATAACAACGAATGACTTTATGTAATGGATCCTTATAATTTAGTAATAATGGCGTATTCTAGTAGATTATTTATTTAGGAGTTTTGAGTTTGATCCAACTGATACAGGTAGTTGCCCTCCGTTCACAATCAGAGCATAATATTGTATCTTGCTCTACGAGAACTAGAAGCAATATTTTATCGGTTTTAGTAATGAAAGATTGAAACTACGAACTAAACATTAAAATTTTTAGTTCTGTCTTTATTTCTTTTGCTGAGATAAAAGTTTCATATTTCAAGGTTATCCCTTATAGGAAATCATAGAGCTACTGTTTTTGTTCGAATTTGCTTTAATATTATTTCTAAGCAAAATTGGCTGAAAAGTTGGCTAATGAGTTCATCAGGAGCGGCGTCAAATTCAGATTTCACCCGGCGATTTCCCATGTTCGGGTGAGATCCACTTGCACCAAGTCAACAGGTACATTCCTAATCCAGTCCCTCATTGACAAAGTGGACTTTCGGGGACAGCTTTTTTCAATCAGAGAAATATATGAAGCGCTAGAGATACAGCACTTGTTCTTACAATACCTGCATTTCAAACAGTGCTGGTTTATTCGTTCTCGATTTATCAATATTTTGATTTTGGAGAACAGAAATCTTGATAAAGTCAACGGGGAAATGGTCAACTTCAATCTTTCTGGTTCATTGAGCGGCAAGATACGTGATTGTGTCTTGATCGATTTCAACAACAGGTCTTATTCTGTCAATGGCTCGCCGCATTTAGCGGTCAAAGAAATAACAAGGTCAGCGCCCCAGCGCTTTTTTAGAACGTTCACCTGATTTGTTCGACAATATCATCTGTATCACGAAGCCCGCAGTATCAATCAACGGAGTGGCACCCGTTGATGTTGACATTATCTTCAATGACATCGCGCGAGTGGTTCAGCAATGTTCGTGCCGGCAATAGCCTTTTATTCTCACGGAGTGCTGTTAAGGAGACCAGATTTTTCCGACATTAGGCGACCAATAACAGCAGTCGAAATTCTTCGCGGTGAATCTACCGCGGCGAAATGTTTTTAAAAAGTTAGAGTCAGCAGTTTTCACCGCGGCCACGCAATGTTTGATGGTCATTTCAACGTCACTGGCGGCCCTGATAGTCAATATTGACCCCGACTTGAGTTTGCGTGCGCAAGAATTTCCCGACGTGTGTTGTTGATGAGGTCGGCCAGAGAACCTCGTCCAGCTGCTTGGACGGCGAATTATTCATGGTTTTGTCCGTTTTGCCCGAATAACGTCCATGATAGGCCTCTGTTGCGTCGTAACCACACGTCCATTGAGAAAGTGCTTGGTAATTCACCAGGTTCTGCCATTCTGGCAACTTTTCGCGAATAGCTAATTGGAGGATTTCGTTGGTCACAGCAACTCGTGGGTGTTAATCTCAATCACGTTCACGTGAAGGTTTCGAGAACGACAGTTCAATCATAACTTCACTAAAATTTCGTTTTTTCGTCAATATTGATGTCCATAATTTAGTGTGTGTGACTGGAAAATCAGCACTTAAATCTTTTCCCTTAGCGATTTTTTTTTTTGAGCAATGGCAGTTTATTCGTCCTGCCTCGTCTAACAACGCCGATAGTCTCTTTCACCAAGAGGGAGGAAATGCCAGCAATCGTATCAATTTTTTTGTTATCATCAATTTAACTTATAATGTGTTTATGCAATCTATATTCATTGTAACGCAAAACAAGGTTAGTCGTGCAAGGTTTTTACATGCTATTTTGTCTGTATGTTCATCATCTCTAACACAATAAACAAATTTTAAGAAAGGTTCAATCATCATTCGCTTATTCGTTGATACATCAAATTATAACGGAGAAAATTGGAATTTTTGGTGTCTTTAATCAAGAAAAATAGAATAGCCTGATTTTAGAATGTTTGTAAAAAGTGACTATTTAAAAAGAAAGTGTTTCAGCTTTATGCTAAAAGGCAAATCATGGTATACTAGAAGCAGATTGAATAAAGGAGCAAAAATGGAAAACCCAAAAACAGTAGAACTGAAATGCAGAATATGTGAGACTATGGCTGGTAGTTGGTTTAGAACTGGGTTCGACTGCCCATATTTTGTGGAAGTAGTTGGACGGCGTATCAAGGAAGAAGACTGAAATAACAGCAGTTACAACTTCAAGCACAACGAGTGAACAAGCTCGGCGGCTCAGATATTCCCTTTGAAATCAATTGATGAAGTAGATGGCTATCGGACCGTTGACGGAGCTGATGAGGTGGATTACCGACTTCACTGGTATCAGCGGCGGTGCGGCGGGCGTTTCCGTTTATGGGAGTTGTCGCAACTCCAACCAAAACCCTACATTTGGGTAGTTGATGAAAGCAATGGTTGGTAAACCGGTGCTTCAAATTGGTCGGTGGTGAAGTCGCACAACAACGCGGGAGCAGAACAGCTTTTTCCGTCGTTTTGAAATGATGCAGGCTATAAACCGTCAGTCGTGAAAACAAAGCGGGCTGGCAAGTCACGATATGCAGAATTTCACACGATCGGACTTTAGGGCGGATTGAAAATCCAGTCGAATTTTGGGCAAAAGCTAGATCATGTAGTCGGTGGTGAACATGTGGACTCTTTAATCAAATGGTGGATATGGTCATTGTTGCTGAAGAAACGGCGCAAATTTTAAAATCAACCAAATTGCAAAGGAGAATAGAATTTTATGTCACATGTTATTATGGTTTATGTTATTGTCATGGGATTCAACCGAATTTTGTATTGCACTAAATGCTGTTCAAAAGAAATGTTAAAAGATTAGAATATGTTTCGAGAGGGACAATTGTGTCATCAGCATTTTTCAAAGGAAAATTAAAAGATATAAAAGGATAAAGATATGAATTAATGATGTACCAAACGAAACAGCACAGTTTTGTGCGAAAGCAATCACTGCACCAGAATTTGTCGGATTTTCGGTTCTGGTTTGGGAGACTAGCTGGTGAGATTGAAAATGCTGTCAGCATTGACCATGGCAGCATCTCCAAATTGGGTCGCTCAACAGTGGTGGGCACAGCAGTAAACTGGTCGGCGATTTAGGCGGTCGCAGCGCACGCAGCCGCAGCGACGCCATCGGCTATTTCAGATCATAACACTTAACTGAACAAAAACTCCTGTAATTGAGCCGAGAATTTGGACGACCTCAACCACGCTTCCCAGAGGCGTCTGATGCTTTGGCGTCAGTGCTTGACGGCGCGCATGTTGCAGCTGAAAATTAGGTGTTGACTTGAAAGAAGGAGGTTTATCTGTGTTACCGGTCCAACTTGTGAAACGCCAGTGGAACCGGTTTCGAAACCTTAGGCGCTGTGCTGCAGGCGTCAACCGTTCGCGAAGTAACGTGGGCAGCCCACCAGGCTTGGAAAGACAGAATTTTCGCCATCACCAAATCTGCAGCTGGTTTCCGTGCGAGCCAAACCACGTTAGCGGTGGAAGGACTCGAACGAATCAAAGAAGCTTCAAAGGATCTCTGTAAAAGCAATCCTGCAGAACTGGCACATAAACTGTAAAAAGAGTCGAAGATTGAGCTACAATCAGATCTCTTTCGCGAACTCAACTAGAAACGAAAGTGAATGAAAACCCGCACGCGAACTTTTCTGAGACGAATAAGCTCCTAAGAAAAGTTTGATGAAGCGCTGTACTTTTCAGTTTGGGTTTTGGACGGTTGGTACTGTTTATGTCAATCCATATTGCAGCAAAACAAGGTGAAACGTGCCGACATTTTAATCACCGAGACCCATACTCGCGCCAAATTCTGCTGCCGAAAAACCTTTAGAAGATGCTGCATGTTTTGAATAGAAAGTTCGCACATAAGCGTATTAAGTTATGCGGGACCTATAAGGGGCATCAGCTAGTGTTATGGGAACCTGAATGGGAATCTGGGTCTCATCATCTATGCATGCCTGCGAGTTGATTGTTAACCGCTGGCGTGAAACGTTTGAATTCGTGTAGGAACTGCTCGAGTTCGTTGAATAAGACGTTCACTGCCGTGAATTGGTGTCGCGCAAGCGCAGCGACAAACTCTAAATATCATTCGTAATGATTGGCCTCATTATGACTTTCCGCAAATTTGCAAAGCTGCTTTTAGCTTTAGGTTATCACCTCAGTTGCTAAGGATTTTGGTGTAGGACCACGCACGTTGGTATGGGTCTTTATCATCAGATGCTTTTCACCAAACTACGGTGACAAAGGTTGAATCGAAACTTGGTAAAATGGGAGTTCGCTGTGGAAATGGAAGCGGCAGCTCTTTTACTATCTAGCTGCTCAACATAATGCCTGAAGCTACCTGGGTATTATGACTATTTGGTGACAGCTTGGTGAATCTGAGATGACACAACAGCAGAAGAACGTCAAACGACTTTCACAGATGAGGATGAAAGTCGGTTTAGAAACGATTATTTCAGAGTGATGTTTGAAATTTAGGATATAAAAGAAGAAAGTTAGGCCGTGCAGGCGCTATTTGCTGCTAGTGATTATGCTCTGCGCTCATAAATTGGCCTTCAAAGACCGGGAACGACGCAGAATCAAAGCTAGTTGAACTCTGTGCATCATGGCAGAGCGGGAGAGAGTTGAATATCCGCCCTCAGCTAGGAATGTCGTTGAAAATTAGTTTATGATCAACTTTAATTGGCGATGTCTGAGGGAAGACGAGCAACTAGTCAAATTGCACCATGACTTTGAGAGGCGGTAGCTCACTGGAACAAGTGATTGATTTTATTCGTGCCGTTAGTCCACAGCTATTTATCGGATTTTATGCGTCTGATCAAGTTGAAATTCCTTGATATTGAATCCACATCTCATAATTCCAGAGTAGCGAGTTACGATCGTTGGAATTTTGATACATGACGAAAATGCAGGATCAGTCCTATTTTGAGCACTTTCTCAGTGCTGAAAGTCCAGTTCATTTCTTTCGAGTCTGGCTAGCTTGATTTTACCGTTGGATTTACTCAGAGCAAGTTAAAATCATGGTCAAAGAACGCACGAAAGTTGGAGAAATCCGTTCGGAACCCATTGGGCGCATTTGATTGTTGACATTTGACGAAGCAAGAATTGCATTCCACTACAGGTGTTTCTTCTCAATTTTTATGGGAAATATTGATTAAGTGCAAAAGCAACAGGCACTACTTATGACGAGGAGCTACCTTTTCTTTGATCAGGTCAATCCAAAGTCATCACAACATTGATAGATTGAGTGTTTTCGTTTATTATAAAAATCCCATACAGTTCATTTACTTGTAAGGGATGAAGGCGAGTTTAAGAAGAGCTGGATTCTTCTTGTTGAGGAGGAAGAACTCGTTACTGTTGATTCAAATTGCTCAGGGTGAAGAGCACGATAATCCCAGAATTAAACGGTGATCGAACAGTTGAATTTGGCACGAGTGCTTGGTTATAAAAGGTATCGGTAGATTCACTCTCACTCTCTCTCTTTCAATGATGATACAATGATCTGCGGAGTTGGCGTAAGAATAGTCCTTAGGTTCACTTTCTCCTAAATCATTTCGTATAGAAGCGAAGCGTAGTTCGGTTTGAACTAGCGTCACCATTTTCAACCGCTCATTGGTTGTGTGTGCGGATCCAATTCTGCCTCAGTTGTTTCATCTGGACCAGGTAATTTCTTCCTGTTTCTGCGTAGTAAGTACGCCCACCGTGGCTAGTATACCAGCAGTTAGCAAAAATAGCTTTGATGAACGAAAAGGCAACGGTTTTGTTGATGCTTAGGCGCATAACAAATCTTTGGACCGACTCTGGTGTGCACATGTTTAGAGTCTCAGTACCGAGCAAATGTTCCAGAGCAGGCAAAAGATCAACTCGCGCCATAGGTATTAACGACTTTCTCTTTCTGTCGGTCATACCAGGAATAACAACCACATAAGGAACTCTTTGGAGCATGCAGCACTGTCGTGGCTAGACCAAGTTTCAGAGTGCTTGTTTGTCAGCACGGCGCTAGCGAAGGTTCCGTGAATTAGAGATACCCGTAGTGGTCACTTTGCCAAAGAACGATGAGGGGAATTTTACATAGCGCCAGATGCTTTTTAAGTAGTCAAAGAATGATTTAACGGCGAGACCCAGATAATCAGCTGTTGCAGTATCAAATCACTCATTGATTGTTTGCATCCTGGTCGAAGCAAGTGTGGAACCAGTCCTCGTCCCAATCAAAGCTAGTTGTATAAGGACAGCGATTAGAAACGCATGATATATATGAGCACGTTGTTGTCAAATGTTCGAAGATATTTAATAGAATCTTTGAAACATAATCTTATCGTCCAGACCGTATTGAAATGAATTTGTTTTGTCTTGCTTTATGAGTAAGTAAGAAGAATCGAAGAAGCTAGTTATATCCCCATTGTCGTCAGCGTGTTTTGATTCCAGAAGCTACTCAACAGCATTTCAGTGGAAAACATTGCTCAGAATTATATCCATTTTGAGAGAAGCATGTGAGCAGCTTGTTGCAGTGGTTTGTTCCGCTTGCAAGTTTACCATAAAGGAAACTCCTGATTGAGACCAAACAAACCAGTTTCTAGCATGGTTTCTGCATCGATGTTTTTCCGGCTTTACTTGATTAAAGATATTAGTGGAGCAAAGTTGAGTTGATGGATATAGTGAGTTGAGGAAAGCAGTGTTATCGTATTCTTGCACATCAGGATCTTAATTTATAGCGTCAATCAGGAATTGTTGGAAAACTTTCTAAAACGTGAAGATAGACGACATTTACCCTTTTAGCAATTCGCAGTACTCTTTTATTTGGCTCGGCATAGTGTGACTTGGACGCATCTTCAACTGGTTTCCAACCTTCAGCACTGGTGCTAGAGCGTTCTTTGCTGGCGCTACCGCGTCTGATTAGCACTATAGCCAAGAAAGGCTGCAAAACCCCAGGGCGCGTGACGTCAGTGGTTACCTAGAGAAGCCGGTGCGTCGGTCAATTTCTCTGGGCGGTCAACTTTCGCACAAAGTGAGGTTGGCTGAAAAGAGCATACTAGACAGAGCAGCGCAGTGCAGTTAGCTTTCGGTCTGTTGAACGACTGATCATCCAAACGTGAATCCATTTCGTGTATCAGAAAACCTAAGATTGGAAAAATCACCGATGTAAATCAACCTCCAGGTTCAACATCACTCAAGAGCAGCTTCTCCTAGACCAGCAGCAGACACGCTTACTTGAAGCGAGCATGGTATCACTAGTGACAAAATCACCAAACTCAAGCTAATAGATTGAATTTGAAATGAGCGAAGAAGTGCTAAATGCGTAAAGCGTACTGCATGAGAATGTAAAACCTGGTTCTATATATATAGTGTAAACAATCAGTAATAATCCCAATGGAAGAGGAGATTTGATGATAGAGAGAAAGACCTGATACGCCTTGAATATCTCGATTAAAAACTGGGCCAGAAGAGGCCCACTATGGTTTTCTAAGCCACAAAGAGTCAGTAAGGTCAAAGACAAAACCTAGTCTTGTACCATGAAGTTGAGTATCTTCCTAGTCATAGTTTTCTTCATGCCATATACTCTCCCTGTCTTTACTTTCCTCAAAAATTTTCACTACTAAGCATAACATATGATTTAAGTTGCAATCGTTGCAAATGTCATTTGCTTTCTCTTTGCTAGATACAGAGAAAGGTATCGATTGGAGAACAAACAGAATCTTTTAGTGTATGAGCACATTTTTGCAATCATTTTGTATTGCAGCACATGAGCAGGGACCCACAACATTTGATAGTACTAGAGCTTTATGGAAAACAGCTTATCACGATTCCTTCTTATACTGAAGTGGTTCGATAAAAGTTGACGATTTGTTTTGAGAAAACAAGATTTTCCTTCACTCTTCTTTTCATCACCGTTGTAGAACTGGTAAATGCAAAAAGGAAATTTTGTACGCATACGCATGCTTATCAGAGCAAAATCAGGGTACTCGGCTGGTTTATCTCACGGTAGAAGAAAGTAACTTCTAGATAGTCTCGTCGTGTCAGTTATTCCAATCCATGAAAGCAAAAGCGACAAGTTTATCAACAATCAAAAGAGACAACAGCTTACCGCCTTTTTAATCAAGAAGAGATGGTTTTGGTGGGTTGACAATAGATTTGTATCAAGAATATGCTGTCTTGATAATCCCTTTGTTTACGAAATTAAGGATACCATTGTTCACTTATCGACAGGTCTTCCCAGAGTTACGGAGCGTATAGAAAATTCGTTTCAGGGTTTGAATGTTGAATCCGCTCATTTGTATGGGCGTGAAGCACCAGCTATTTTTCACGATTTTAGAAAATGGTGTTCGCTATCAAGTGTTTTTAAAACGATGGATTGATGACGGAATTTTCCTCGATCAGCATGAGGGATGTGTGTAGCTTGGTGACGGTCTAGCAGCTGCAAAAGTCGTTGTTAAATATGTTTTCACACGGCAGCTCGTTGCGTGCGGCCATGGAGGAGCTAGCCAGACGTCCTCTATTGATTTGGCAAAACGCGGTCGTGATTGTCGGAAGCACATTTTAGAGAGAATAATCTCGACTTAAGCCACACCGATGCTGCAATGGATGTGTTTGACTATTTTCAAATATGCAAAACGACATGGTTTGACTTATGATGTAATTATGTTAGATCCGCTCGAGTTTTGCAAGAAATAAAACAAACTTTTTCTGTGGCGAAGGATTATCATAAGTTGATTACTGGTCTTTGAAATTTTAAATCCCAAGTGGATTATCATTGCCTAGTTACAAATGCTGCGAATATTTCACGCAGTAAAGTGCTTTAAAAAGAAATTGAAAAAAGGTTTTGTAGGAATAAAGCACCGTTGTCTGAAAGAATACGGTTTACCAAAGTTGTGATTTTATATATATAATAGATGAAAGAGCAAGCACCATCAAGGTATTTACCATTACAGGTGACAATGAAATTAGTCGTATCAGTGATGCCGAAAAATTTGAGGAAGTTCAGAAATTGATAGCTCGTTATGATGCTGGCGGACATTATTGAATGGCGTGCTGATTTTCTAGCAAAAGATGTATTCTGACCGTTTGCACCTGCTATTTTGAAAAATTTGCGGGCGTGAATTGATTTTCACCTTGAGAACAATTGACGAAGGTGGAAACATGGAATTAACGGATGATGAATATATTTCTACCATTAAGGAAAATCTCAACGATTTATCAGCCAGGACTATATTGATTTTTGAATATTTTTCTCTACAAAGATAGATTTTGAGGAAATGTTGATTTTCCAAATCTTGTTTTGAGCTATCACAATTTTTGAAGAAACGCCTGAAAATATGATGGAAATTTTTATCTGAATTGACAAGCCTGACCCAAAAGTAGTGAAAGCTGTTATGGCGACAGCAGCAGCAAGATGTTGACCTGATGAACTATACGCGTGGTTTTCGAAAACCCAAATCCAGATCAGGATTTCGTGACCACTGTGGGACAAATCTGGAAAATTTCGCGAACAACAGCAGATTTGACAGGTTCCAGCTGGTCGTTTGCTGGTTTAGATGAGCCTAGTGCGCCAGGTCAAATTTCTCTTGCTAGTATGAAACAAATTCAGGATTTGAATGAAAAATTGGACGGCTATACTCGTTTAGCGGCAGTTGTCGCCAATCCAATCAAGCACGTATTTCTCCTTTATCCATAATGCAGCATTGAGCAAACGGTGTTAATGATGTTTACGTGGTCAGGGAAATCTCACAGATGACTTGAAAGCAACTGTTGAAAATATTCGCCGCTATAATATGTTTGGAATCAATTTGTCCATGCCTTATAAACAGGCTGATGATCTTTTTAGATGAAGCGACACCCTGCTGCGCAGATGATTGAGCAGTGAAGTACTGTTGTGAATCAACATGAAAATTGATTGTTATAACACAGATGGCAAGGGATTTGTGAGCTTGCCTCTTTGTCATCAAAAGGTAAAAATGGTCATGCTTGGAGCTGGCGGAGCTGCAACAGCAATTATTATACAGGCTGTTTTTGGATGAGCTGAGGAGATTTTTGTGTTACGCGTCAGTCCTCTTTTGAACGCGTCGTTTCCCATGAAGGAAATCAGAAAACTGCAATGAGGATTTGGGTATTACCATGAAAAATCAAGGTAGTGCAAGAAAAATTATATGTCCTCTTTATTGGTCAATGGGACCAGTTTAGGCATGGACGGTATGGTTTACCAATACCAAGCAGTATTCGTTTACCACATTCACTTCTTGTAGCAGATGTGATTTACCAGTTGTTTTGAAACCCCATTTTTAAAATGGGCAAAAGGACAAGAACTTGAAGAGTGAATGGTTTGGGAATGTTGTTTGTATCAGGCGGCAGAAGCATTCAAATTGTGGACAGGAAAAAGAAACGCGATTAAAGAAATTTGGCAGGCATTGGAAAAGAAGTGCAATAAGCGAGGCGTCATGAAATTAAAATGTAGAATATCCCAAAATCATCCTTACGATATTGTCATTGAAAAGGGACTTTAGCCAAGCTCGGAATGGCTGGCAAGCTAGGTCAGTTCAGGTCGTTGTCATCACCGATAATCATGGCAGTCTCTATGCGTTGAAATAGTCAAACGTAGTTTAGAGCTTTGCTAGGTTTTGAAGCTATTTGTGTTTAATTTTCTGGAAGGTAGAAGCCAGTGATTTCAACAACAGTTACTAAAGCGTTTATGAATTTTAGCAAAAGTTGGATTGACTCGTAGCGATGGTATTGTAGCCTTGGAAGTGGTGTGGTTAGCGATTTAGCTGGTTTTGCGGGCTCAACTTATATGCAGGGTGTTCATTTTGTGCAGATGCTGACTGAGTTTTGACTGCTCAAGTAGATTCTTCAATCGGTGGGAAAACGGGTGTCAACACACGCCGGCAAAAGAACATGGTGGGAACTTACTTCCAGCCAGATGGGGTTCTGATTGATCCAGATGAAAACTTTGGGGACAACGAGCTGATTGAAGGTATGGGAGAGGTCATCAAGTATGGTTTGATTGAGGATGGAGCGTTTATGCAGGAACTGTCGACATGATGAGTAGTCCAGAGTCCATTTTGAGCACGCAGAAAGTATCATTTATCATTCTTGCAATGTCAAAACGAAAGATAGTAGAAGATGAACTGATAATGGAGTGCGTCTTTTATCTAAATTTTGGACATACGATTGGTCGCGCAGTAGAAGCGACTGTGGGTTACGGAAAAGTCACGCATGGAGAAGCTGTTTCTATTGGAATGGTCCAGGTTGCGCGCGTGGCAGAAAAAGAAAAACTAATGCCTAAGGGAATAACTTCACAGAGATTGAGAAGATGTGTCGAGTTTGTCTCTGACTGATTATCAACCTTGGCGACAAGAAGAACTCTATCATGCCTTGCTTCATGATAAGAGCTCGGGCAAGACAAATCAAATTAGTTGTTCCAGAATTAGGCAGGGCGGCCATTCATCAGATTCGCTAGAAGATGAAAGATTATTTAGAAAAGTAAGTGCTTAAATAGTAACAACAGATGAGGTAACGGAATGAGAGGCTGAATCGCTGGGAGTCACATGGACCGCGTTTAACAGCTATCATTGAGAGGATGCCAGCTGGCTCTGCCGGATGACAATTGCATCAATTTAGGGCCCAAACGCCGTCAGGGCGGATACGGTCGTGGAGCGCAGGAAGATAGAGAGTGATAAAGTGGAGTATTTCGGTGTTCGGCATGCGGCGAACCATGGGGGACCGATTACACTCAATGTATCAATCTAGATCATCAAAAGAAATGGTTGATATCTGAATGCAGCAGATGTGGAGGACAGAAAAAGGGCTGCGCAAGATTACCAAACCTCGTCCAGGTCATGCAGATTTGGTCGGCGGTATGAAAATATCGTTTTGACGACTTGCGCAATTCATTGAGCGCTCTTCTGCGCGTGAAACGACTATGCGGGTTGCGGTGAGCTGTTGCTGGCTGCCTTTTGAGAAGAAATCGGAGTTGAGGTAGCTAGTCATATCGTGACTTTTCGGTGGTGATTGACGTTGAGGTTTCGGAAAATCTGACCGTTTTCTGAAATTCAAGAAAACGCGCTCGTCGGTCAGAAGTTTCGATTGTCAATTCGAAACGAGAAGAGGAAATCAAAGCCTATATTGATCAGATAAAGAAAGATGGCGACACGATGGTGGAATTGTTGAAACCATTGTCGGTGGTGTGCCAGTTGGGCTTGGTTCCTTATGTTCAATGGGATAGAAAAGCTAGATGCTAAAATTGCTCAAGGAGTGGTTTCTATCAATGCATTTAAGGTGTGGAATTTGGAGTTGGTTTTGGAAGCCGCGGCAAGGGCAGTCAGGCGATGGATGATAATCTGGTCTAAAGAGGACGGCCACCGTCGTACCAACAATCGAGGGGTGGTTTCGAGGGCGCGTGCGACCAACGGAGAACCCATCGCAGTGCGCGGAGTGATGTAGCCAATACCAACCTCATAGAGCCACTTACGAGCGTTGATATTGAGACACATGAGCCTATAAGGCAAAGCGGCAGTGGAGAAGCGATCCGACAGCCTTCCAGCCGCTGGTGTTGTTATGGAAGCTGTTGCTGTTGCAACAGTGTCATAAACTGAGGCTTGAGAAACTCTTCGGATAACTGAAGAATTAAAAGAAGCTGTTCAACAATACCGCAATTATGTGAAAAGGATCAATGCTCACCTATATTTTACTGATGACTTGGCTGGAATTTTTGCAGAATTTTGGGAGCTTGTTGAGACCTGGGAGGTGGAATTGTTATTACGCTCGTGCTGACCTCTTTATTTGAGTGACATCAAACGATGTAGTCGGAGCTTTCCCCATTATTGCGGTTTTCGTGACTAAGTCCAGGATCTCGCGATTGCTTATCTCAAGCATGATATGCTCAATCTGCGAATTGCATGAAATTTCTACGACTTTAGAGCTTTGTAGTGCGATGCTGACAGCATCAGTAAATTCACAGATTCCTTTTCTTTTACTTTATGGAGCTTCTCATGCTTTTTCAGGCATTTAATATAAACATGAAGATTCGTGCTAGAAATTCGAGATGTAGAGCCACAATGATACCATATCGCAGGAAATTAAACTCGGTGGTGAATATTTTGACTGTAGGTCCGATCAAACAATCAAGTACCTGCAACCAATGTTCCCTGCGTGGTTCTGTTGTCATGTTTTTGCTGAGCAGTTCTGCGCTTAGGAATTGGTGCGGTGCTTTCAAAGTATTGGCCATGGATACTGTTGATAAAAATGCCCTTAAAAGCTAGTTCAGTAACCCTAACTGAGTGGGAGTGACAGGAACGGCTTCAGCTATCTTTATATCTTTATGGGACAAATCAACCTTGTATTGGTTGCACGCTCGACTCGGGTGTTTTGCAGTTCTTTCATTGAAGCTCGCATCATGCCTTATGTAGCTGCTACAGGCTGTGCATGATTTTCTAATGTCATATTAGCTTTGGTGCAGATGTTTATACTGAGGTATGCAATGACAGATAAAATGCAAAAGAAAGAAAAAGAAAGCTGGATTTGGTCATGGGAAAGATTCTCCGAGCTTGGAATCTCCATTCTTTTATGTTTATTGGCTTGGTTTCACTCTTTTAGTGAGTCAGCAGGTCATTTCTTTTATTCTTGGAACAGTTTCATCCAGTTGCCTATGTAGTCATTCCATTTTTGATGCAAGTAGACGTGATGTTGTTGGGGGCTTTTGCTTTATTTTGACACCGATTGAGTTGATTTCAACATTTATCATTTTTGTCAAAAACAAAAGATAAAATGTATACGATTTTCACAGCGAGTTGTTATGGTTATTATTTTTGGTGTCGATTATTCTAGGATTGTACATTGAGCCAAAAGTAAAGGAGTGAGTATGGTAAAAGAAAGTTATTTATATTGTGGGTCTTGGTTTGATTGGTTCATCAATCGCACTTTGGAATTCGACGTGATCATCCAGACTATACTATATTAGGTTACAATCGTGGAGTAGAATCTCTGAAAAAATTGCCCTGAAAAGGCATGGTGGATCAGTGACCAATCAGTTTGCTGAATTTGCTCCTCTGGCAGATGTGATTATTCTGCTGTCCCTATCAAGCAAACCATTGAGTTTATCAGGCATTAGGCAACTCTAGATTTGAAAAATGATGTGATTATCTCAGATGCAGGTTCTACCAAAGCTGAAATTGCAGCTGCTGCTGAAGAAGCTCAAGGAAAAAATGTCGACTTTATAGGTGCTCATCCATATGGCTGGTAGCCATAAATCAGGTGCAGTGCAGCAGATGTAAACCTCTTTTGAAAATGCCCTATTATATTTTTACTCTAGTCTCATTTGACGAAAGACGACACGATAGCTAGAAAATGGAAGACCCTTATCTGGCTGCATGCTCGGTTTTATTGAGATTGATGCTAAAGAGCATGACCTGGTCACCAGTCAGATTAGCCATTTTTCCGATATTCTCGCTTCTAGTCTTATGGATCGAAGCCGCTATCTGCGAGTAACACGAGAATGACACAGCATTTTCGCGTTGGGGATTTCGTGATATGACACGGATTGCAGAAAGTGAGCCGAGCATGTGACTTTCGGATTTTGTTGACAAATCCCAGATGCTGTCGAGAGAGGATAGAGGATTTTAAGAAGCGGCTTGATACTCATTTCAGTTGCTATTCAGAATATGAAGATGTGGATTTGACTTTCTTTTCAGCATGGTCGCTGCGCGCGTAGTCTATGGAAATCATAAACGAGCAGTGTGGATAGCTTTTATGACATTTTTATCAATGTCTCGATGAAGAAGATGTCATTTTAGGAGTGTTGGAACTTTCAGGGAAACATCCATTGTCAATATTCACATTGACGAAGAAAATGCGCAAGATATTAACGGAATTTTGAAAATCACCTTTTAAAAATCGCGAAGATTTGGAGAAAATCTGCTAAAATAATAAGAGAAAAGACACACTATCAAGTTCTTTTAGATTAAGGAGGAAGACTATGTCAAATATTTATGACTTTAGCGAATGAATTAAGCCGTACCTGCGTGACCTTCCTGAGCACAAAGCCGTTGTTGAAGAGTAAAAAGCAGTAGATGCTGATAGTGAAAGCAAAAGATCTTTAAAAGGATTATCTAGCTTTCCATGAAACTCACAGGTCTATGGCGCAATCCGGTCAAATGTCCACGCAAGAGTACAAGATAAGATGAAAGCGTTTGGGAGAAGATTCAAGGAATCCTGCTCTGACTGAATTTTCTTTTCAATAAACAATAACAATTGTCTATTTACTTGGCTGATATGAACGCATCCTTCTTTGATCCGGTTCAAGAATTGTTGAAATAATGTTATGATTCAAGCTGATTCAAGATTTTGGTCAGCTTTTTATGTGCATGAAACCATAGGAGAAAAAGGATTCAACAAAATTACGAGAATTTTTCTGAATATTTCGCAAATAACATCGTATTTTTACTAATTTCTGAGTATAATGAAAATGTATCAACTAGACAGATTTTTCAGTTTAATGGTGAAAGCTGAACAGTGTATTTTATGGAGGTGCTTTATGTCACGTAAAATTGCGATTATTGGTATGGAAATGTTGTCACAGTCGCATGGTCTGATTGCGCAAGGTGCTTTTTGATGATTATGTGTTGATTGATAAAAATGAAGCGAAAGTCAAAGCAGATGCACTTGACTTTCAGGACGCCGCAGCAAATTTGAATCATCACGCAAACATATTAGTTACACGATTATCAGGCATTGGCAGATGCGGATGTGGTGGTACAGCACTGGGCAATATCAAATTACAAGATAACCCCAACGCCGATCGATTTTGTTGGAATTTTGCGACATCCAAGGAAGTTCCTCTAGTGGCTAAACAATCGAAAGAAAGTTGGGATTTAAAGGATTATCATTGCATAGTAATCAGTAGATGTCATTACCAGTCTTTATCAACACTATACTGGTTGCGCTAAAGAGCGTGTTATTGGGACAGGGAACTGCTAGACACAGCTCGTATGAAACGTGCAGTCGGTGTTCGCGGTGTTGACCCTCGAAGCGTTTATGGCTACAATCTTGGAGAACATGGAAATTCTCAATTTAGCAGCTTGGAGCCAGCATGGCAGATAAAGGTCAACCGATTTCACATTTGCTTTGGTCGAGGAGTTGGATGAGATTGCTCTAGAAGCTCTTAAAGGAGGCATACCGTCTTTTTGATGGCACACACACATCTTTAGCATTGCGAAGACGCAGCTATCCGTTTAGCAGTAGCTCTTGCATCAGATTCATCAGGAAGAATTGCTGTATCAAATTATTATCAGCCATTAGACACCTGGCCTGGAGTTATCCAGCGATTGTAGGGCGTGAGGGAATTCTTGAGCAAGTCAACTAGTTTAACAGAAGAAGAGGAAGAAAAATTAGCTACTCTGCACACTCATCAAGCAAAAATTTGCAGAAAGTTTATAATTCTAAGAGGGTGAGGAAAGTTGAATTCAACGAAATGAAGCTTTTTCCCCGCTCTTTGTTTCCTCTTTATGGTAGCAATATGTAAAAAGAATCAGGTATGAGGTTTTCATGCAGTTACGAACAAAATGCAAAGCGTTAGCTGGGTGCATTCGTGTGCAGGTGATAAGTCTAGTAGTCATCGATCGATTATGTTTGGTAGTTTGGCCAAGGAGTGACAACGAGTTCACGATATTTTTGCGTGGTGAAGACGTCTTATCCACCATGCAAGTTTTTCGTGATTTAGGTGTTCAAATTGAAGATGACGGCAATGTAGTAACGATTCATGGAGTGGGTTTGCTGGTCTTCAAGCGCCGACAAACAAACTGAATATGGGAAATTCTGGAACCCCATTCGCTTGATTTCAGGTGTATTAGCTGGGCAGGATTTTTGTGGCGTGAAATGTTTGGTGATGATAGTTTATCTAAACGTCCTATGGATCGCATAACGATTCCTCTTCGTCAAATGGGGTGCAAATCGCCGGGCGAACCGAGCGTGATTTGCCACCGCTCACTATTCATGGAATAAGAACTTACAGCCCATTCATTATACCTGCTCATGGCGTCTGCTCAGGTTAAGTCTGCTTTGATATTTGCGGCTTTACAAGCTCAAGGCGAGTCAGTCATTGTTGAAAAAGAAATGACCCGGAATCATGCGAAGACATGATTAAAACAATTTGGAGGTCGATTTCTGTCAATGGCAAGGAAATTCGCGTTCAAGGTGGACAGAGTTTACTGGACAGAATGTGTTGGTGCCAGGAGATATTTCTAGTGCGGCTTTCTGGATAGTAGCAGGACTTATCATTCCCAATTCTAAGATTATTTTGGGAAATGTTGGTATCAATGAAACACGAACTGGTATTTTGGATGTTGTCAAGGCTATGGGGGGGAGTATAAACTTGTCCAATATAGACAGAGTTGCTAAGTCCGCCACCATAACGGTAGAGACATCTGAATTAGTCGGCACAGAAATTGGCGGAGAAATTATCCCGCGTTTAATTGATGAATTGCCAATCATTGCACTTCTTGCCACGCAAGCTAAGGGGCAAACGGTGATTCGTGATGCGGAAGAATTAAAGGTAAAAGAAACAGACCGTATCCAAGTTGTGGCAGATGCACTAAATAGCATGGGGGCTGATATTACTCCGACAGAAGACGGCATGATCATCAAAGGGAAAACGTCTCTTCACGGTGCTAAAGTTCATACATTTGGCGACCACCGAATTGGCATGATGACAGCTATTGCAGCTCTTTGGTAAGGACGGTCAAGTCGAGTTGAGCGCGCCGAAGCTATCAATACGAGCTATCCAAATTTCTTTTGATGATTTGGAGGACTTACTGCATGGCTAAGAGTGATTGGTTTCATGGGGGCTGGGAAAAGCAACGGTTGCTAGCTTGCTAGATGAAAATTTTATCGATATGGATGAGCTTTTGTCAGAGAGACTGGAAATGCTGATTAAAGAATACTTTTGAGCAGTATGGCGAAGCAGCTTTTCGGCAAAAAGAAAGTGAATTATTAAAAGAATTGCTACAGTCAGAACGAGCCATTTCAACCGGTGGTGGCATCATCAGCAATGCTCAAAATCGCGAGTTGTTAAAGCAGAACGCTGAAAATATTTATTTAAAAACGGATTTCAGAGACACTTTACCAGCGTCTTGAAGAGGATCAAGAACACCAGCGCCCACTTTATTTGAACAATAGCAAAGCTGATTTGAAAAATCTTTTCGATCAACGTCGGGCTTGGTATGAAGAAGTGGCTACAAAAGTTATTGATGTGACTACTTTGACACCAAAACAAATCGTGGAGGTGTTGCAATGAAAATTGGATTTTTAGGTCCGAAAGGGTCTTTTTCTCATCATGTGGCACAAGAAACATTTCCGGCAGATACGTTAGTGGCTTTTGAAAATATCACGGAAGTTGTAAAAGCCTATGAGACAGGCGAAGTGGATTATTCTGTAGTGCTGAAAAATTCAATTGAAGGAAGCGTTCATGAAAACATGGACTACCTTTTTCATCAAGCAGCCATTCATGCTGTGGCAGAAACTCGTCCAGCCAATCAAACAACAATTATTGGCAACGGCGAGTTGATAAGCCAGTAGAAAAATATTTTTCTCATCCGCAGGCGATTGCGCAGGGAAAAATATGTTCCGCCAGCATTATCCACAAGCTAAAATCGAAATAACAGCTAGCACAGCTTATGCAGCACGCTTTGTAGCTCAGCATCCAGAAGAAAATTATGCAGCTATTGCGCCAAGGAGTGCAGCTAGTGAATACGGTCTGCAGATTATTGCAGAGAATATTCAAGAAATGGCTGAGAATTTCACCCGTTTTTGTTGCTAGGACAGTCGATTCCGACTTTTGCCATTATATCTTAAGGAAAAGAAAAATAGCATGCTGACTTTGCCAGACAATTTGCCCGGTGCTTTATACAAAGCTCTCGCAACTTTTTGCTCGGCGAGGGATTGATTTGACAGATTGAAAGCCGCCCATTGAAGACAGCTCTGGGAGAATATTTTTCATTGTGACATCAATAATGAAAAAGAGGATTTAGTGTCATTTGCGATGAAAGAGCTAGAAGCAATTGGCATTACTTATAAAATTTTTAGGAAATTACACCGTTTATACTATTTCAGAACAGTAGATTGGAGCAACTCATGGATAAAAATCGATAACTCAGCCACCATGAGCAGTTGAGACTGGACTATCTTTACAAAAATATCCATTATTTAAATGAACGCGAGAAAAAGAATATCAATATCTTCTTAGAAAGCAAGAAGGAGACCAAAAGAGTAGAGTCAGCTCGTGAAGCAAGAGCTACCTTTTCTGACCAACAAATGCCTGAGAATTTTGGTTACACCGAGCAGGGACTCCTTCAATATCCAGGAGAAGTCGCCGTAATAAACGTTCTAAATCAGAGCGTGTATCAACTAATGTGGCTGAAAGTGTTGTGAAAATCTGCCCAAGCCTCAGGAAAAACGACATAGAAAAATTACGTGTGAAGCTGGATTCTAGGTTGGTTAGCACTTTTGTAGTGTTGATTATTGGAGGGATGCTTTTATGTTTATAAAAGGCTTGAACACCTCTAAAAAGCAATCCAAATGCAAAAGCTGCTCAAACAGAGATTTTTCATGGAAAGATACCAAAGACGGCGTGAATATACTTATTTTGGGTACAGATGGACGAATTGGTCAATCTTCTTCGAAACGCGGACTGATTCAATCATGGTCTTAAATGTTGGTGGAAAAATAAAAATGAAACTCGTCAGTTTCATGAGAGCACGCCTGTTCACATTGATGGAGTGAGTCAAGGTTCTGGTTATGATCAAAAGCTAAATGTAGCATATGCCATTGAGAGTCAAAATAACAATCAAGGCGCTGAATTGCACGTCAGTGCTGAAAGACAATTTTGATATTGACGTTAAATATTATGCCTTGGTTGACTTTTTCGACCTTTACGACAGCTATCGATACCTCTTTTCCCAAATGGTGTTGAAATGAATGCAAAATTTTTCAACTATCAACGGTGAAAAAGTGAGTGAAGTACAGGTGCTGACCTCAATACGAAAGACGGGTGGTTCCAGCAGACGATTAAGGTTGGCAAAGCAGCGAATGGACGGTCGCACGCTTTTGAATTATGCGCGTTTCCGTAAAGATGACGAAGGAGATTTCGGCCGAACACGTCGCCAACAAGAGGTGATGAGCGCGATTATTCAGCAAGTAAAGACCCAACGAAGCTTTTTACAGGCTCTGAAGCGCTTGGCAAAGTATTTGCTTTAAACCTTTGACCAACATTCAATATAGCTTTTACTAACGCATGGCTTGTCTCTCTTACCAACGCTCGTAATGGTGTTGAAAAGGTGACTATTCCTGAAAATGGAGATTGATAGATGCTTATGATGTGTATGGCGGTCAAGGCTTACTAGTTGATTTTGAAGCCTATAAAGAAAAATTGGCACAACTTGGACTCCAGATAAATGATAGAATAGAAATGATGATTCTGCGCTTTTTGTGGGAAATAGCAAAGCTGATAGAAAGAGAAATATGTTAAAAAGAATGATGTGATAGAAGCAGAAATTGTGGATTTGAGCCATGACGGGTGCAGGGTAGCTGAAAGCAGAGGGACTGGTTTTCTTTGTGGAGAATGCCCTGCCTCAGAATGTATCCGTATGCGCATACTGAAAGTCAATAAAAATTGGTTTTGCAAGGTAGAAGCCTATCTGACGAAATCTCCTTATCGAAACGAAGATGTTGATGTGGCTTATCTGGGGACAGGTATTGCTGACCTTGGGTATCTAAAATATAGTGAGCAACTGAAGTTTTAAAAACCAAGAAAGTTAGAGATAGTCTTTACAAGATTGTTGGAAATTGCAGATATTGAAGTGGCACCAACCCTTGGTATGGAGCACCACCACATTATCGAAACAAAGCTCAGGTTCTGTTCGCCGTGTCAATGGATCGCTAGAAACGGATTTTTCCGAAAAATTCGCACGATTTAATGCCAATTGAGGATATATATTCAGGATCCAGTTATTGATCAAGTCGTTTTGGTGAGTGCGGGGATTTGCTACGTCGTTTTGACCTGAAACCTTACGATGAGAAAAGAGCAATCTGGTCTGATTCGATAGTGTGGTTCGTCGTGGACATTACTCTGGTGAAATCATGGTTATTTTTAGTGACCAATCGTCCCAAGATTTTCCGTATAAACTGAGTTAATTGAGCGATTAGTCGCGCAATTTCCGATATTAAATCTATCATGCAAAATATTAACGACCAGCCAGGTAATGCGATTTTGGGGAAGGAATTTCATGTACTGTATGGACAAGATTATATTACTGACCGCATGCTGGATAATGACTTTCAAATTGCTGCCCCTAGCATTTTACCAAGTCAATACAGAATGGCAGAGAAACTGTATCAAACGGCGATTGATTTCTGCTGAGTTGAGTATAGAGGATATTGTAGTGGATGCTTATTCGGGAATTGGTACCATTGGATTGTCAGTTCCGAAACACGTCAAAGAAGTCTATGGCGCGGAGGTTATCCCTCAAGCAGTTGAAAACAGCAAAAAGAATGCTGAACTAAACGGCATTAGTAATGCCGATTATGTTTGTGGATTCAGCTAGAAAATGCTATGAAAGCTGGTACAAACAGGGTATCAGACCTGATGTGATTTTTGGTTGACCCACCGCGGAAAGGTCTGACGAAAGCTTTTATCAAATCAAGCGTCAGCACGAATCCAAAGAAAAATCATTTACATATCCTGTAATGTAGCCACTATGGCGCGTGACATCAAGCTCTATCAAGAACTAGGCTATAAACTCACAAAAGTTCAGCCAGTGGATTTATTTCAATGACACATCATGTTGAGACGGTAGTATTGATGTCAAAAGTTGCACCCACTAAGTAAATAAAGTGTAGAAAACAAAGGCTTATTCATAGGCTATCGTTAAAAAGTATCGTTAGCTTAGAGTAAGCCTTATTATTTGAGAAAAAATATGGTTGAGTGGGAACATATCCATAGATGAGAGTTGACACTAGGGAATGGATAACGAGAAAAATGCACCCACTTGCACCCAGCACGGTTTGTATTTTATATGCATAAGGAAATGCACTGTATCATATAGAGAAATACGACTTTTAGTAGAATGGATGCAATCTCTTAACTTTTGCAGAAACAAGAATCTCATAAAAATACGTACCTTAAGATATATTAATCGTATTGTGGTATGGGAAAATAGTTCTTCATATTTTTACTTTTGAACAGGCAAGTTAATGAATGTGTCTTTAAGATTAAGGTGTCATGCGTTAAACACACTCTTGATTTCTGAAACTATTGCAGTGGTGGTATATAATCGAAAAACGTTCTGATAAAATTGTGGGAAGATTTCATAGGATATGGATGGGAGAACAGGGAGATTTGTATAATGTATCGTTTCTAGGAAGATAAGTATAGCTTTTAAATTGATGAATAGGCAAATTTACATACTGCAACCATATGTAGGAGATATTTTCATCTGTCACAGAACAACAACAAACGAGGTTAAAAATGTTTTGAAAGTGCATAGCTCCGAGGATTGTTTCAGGAATGGGATAGGAGGGAGTCTTTTAGTGTGCTTACAGTAGTTTTAGACAATAGATTTGCATAAGGTAGTATATAACAATACTTTTTGTGAATTTATACTAGAGAATAATTGTCATTACGAACACAGGTGGATTAAAATTGAAAATATCAGTCAAATAACACTTAACCATATTGAAATAACGTATAAAGAATGGTATAATCTTATTAAGAATTTGTAATCTTCAATTGTTTGGAAACGGGGAACATATGAATACATTTGAGAATGATAAATATATTAGTTTGAGGATGCTGCAAATTATCTTGGTATAAAACCAGTTACGCTGCGAAGTTGGATACGGAATCCTAAGAACGAGTTCCTGCACATAAGATTGGGCGTTTCTGGAAGTTCAAACGCTCTGAAATTGATGAGTGGGTAAATAGTGGAAAAAGCGCTATTGATGAATAAAAAGGTACGATAAGGGATATTGTAATACAAGTCCCACAATAAAGTTGGACTATAAATTTAGGTAGGAATATATGGATGAGATATTTAGGTAGCAAGATTAAGTTGGTAGAACAAATAGAAAATGTGATAAATGAAACCATATTGAAGGCGAAACATCTGCTGATTTATTTGCTGGAACAGGCTGTGTGAGGCGACTATTTTAGGGGCGCTATAATGTGATCTCAAATGATATATATTATTCATTTGTCATTAATAAAGCTAGGTTAATGAACGCATGCATGCTCAATTTGATATTCAAAGAAAAATTTAGTGCGGATATTTTTCGATTGGCTAAACAGTCAGAAATATGATCCGGATGATACTTTTTGTATATAAAAATTATACTCCAGCTGGTGAACGAATGTTTTTCACAGATGGGATAAGAATAGACGGAGTAAGAAAGGCTATAGAACAATTATATACCAATGAAAGTATAGAGGAAAGAGAATACTATTTCTTAATTGCTTCATTACAGAAAAGTGTAACAAAGTTTCGAATACCCTCAGGGCACATATGAGGCGTAGTTTCAAATTTTTGGGATTCAAGGCCGAGAAAGATTTTTCTTATTGAACCTCTGGAACTTAATTGCGTTGATCACTTAAAAGAAAACTCTATTTTATGTGAAGATGCAAATAAACTGATTAGAAAAATTGATGGTGACATAGCATATAGAGATCCTCCATACGGGTAGAACCCAGTATGTATCTGCTTATCACATGCTTGAAACTATCGCAAAAAGATGATGCGCCAGTAATAAAGGTGTTGGTGGAAAGAGAGGACGTGGAAATAAAAACTCACTTTATGCACAGCGAACTCAAGCAAAGAAGATATTCGAGGTTATTTAGACAAATACAATTTGACCACATTTAATTAGTTATAGTAATCAAGGTTTGGTTCCAATAGAGAACTCAGTTGAACTAGCAAAGAAATTTGTGATTGATGGAAAAGTGCAGATTTATAATTTTGACTATCGTGAATATCAGAATCATGAGATCAGTAATAAAAGAAATGGAAAGAGTTTAAATGAAGTAATTATTTATTTTCAAGAAAGATCGTGAAATCAATAAATCTCCATTAAATTATTCGGTAGTAAAGATACTATGCTACCAAGTATATTAAAGGAGCTTCCACATATTATAGATACATTCGTTGATGTGATGGGTGGGTATTTAATGTTGGAGCAATGCAGACGACAAATCGTGTTGTATATAACGAAAATCAATCCGTTTGTATATAGTATTGTAAAATGGCTACTAGAAGGCGACAGAGAGAAAAAGTAAGTGATATTGAAGCTGTTATAAAATTTGATCTTAGTAAAAGAAGAAAAGATGCATCAATCTATTGAGAGATGAGTACAATGAGAATCCATCAAATCTTTACTTATATACTCTTCATATGTATGCGTTTCAAAATATGATTAGATTTAATTCTAGACACAAATTCACACACACCTATTGGGAGTGGCTGGATATAGTGATGATATTAGGAGTAGACTGATTAATTTTCGTGTAAAGGCACCGAATATATGTTGAATATGGACTATACAAAGATTCAGTGGGATGAATACACGACTGATACAGTTTTTATTTTGACCCGCCTTACTACATAACCAGTGCTGTGTATAATGATGGGAAAAAGAGGGATGAAAAGGCTGAGGAATCACAGAAGAAATAGAGATGCTTTCGATATTAAAACATATAGACCAACTTGGATATAAATTCATGTTATCAAATGTTATTGAACATAACGAAAAACGACATGAACTTCTCGAAGCTTGGGTAAATGAAAATAATTATAGGGTGATAGACGCTGGGGTTAGTGGCTGGAGATATGCGAAAATGAAGTCTTGATCTAAATTACTAATAGGAGGTAAATGGCAATGATGCATACATTGGTTATCACCTAAATGAGCTAGAGCAAAAACTTATTGCAGCTAATGGTGATTCTACAACACATGTAAAATGGCTTGCTATAGGAGTTGATACGGTTGAGGATATGAAAAATCGAATAAAAGACAGACTTAACGAAAAACAATCCCAAACTAGAGATTACATGTATTCGTAAAGAAGACAAAAATGTAATTAAGAATCGTTATTAATTCAGGTAGAGTTTCAATGTTTGCAGGTTATTTAGAAAATGCAAATGGAATTGTTGACGCGCTATTCTTTTATGCGTAGATCCAGATGCAGGTACGCTAATGATTTTTAACAGTAAAATTCCTCCGGTGATACTAGGTATTTATAGAAATCATGCTTGTAGTAAACGTGATTTGCATATTAATAATATGCCCATATGTAGTTAGTGTATGTACCTCAAGTAGAGTGAGCAACGCTTCAGTAAAACAGCAGATTATTTGTGCAGAAACAATGGGAATCAAATATATAGATGTTTTGATAATCCACTACGATATTATCAATAGTCAAACTGCAATGGATGAAATCAAATGCATTAAAACGATAGAGGCTTTGTCTGAGCTAGTATCACAAAGTAGTACGAATGAGTTCCTTTAAGATCGATGAAGCTAGTAAAAACTCTTTCTGTAATATGTGTAAACATGCTACAGAGAACTAATGATACTGCATATATCTATAGGGTGGTTTTGAAAATGCATACCGGCCATATATTTAGCGTCTAAGGAAGGGTATACAATAGATTTAAGTGCAATTAGAACTATAACAAGTGGTGATATTCCGCTAATCAGGGAATATATTGAAAAATATCCAAGAACAATTTGAATAAGGGGGACAAAAATGCAAAAGATTTTCTATGGTGCGCCGGGAACGGGTAAGAGCTATAAAAGTGACAATGAGATATTAAATGGAGTAAGTGATGACCATATCTTTCGTATAACGTTCTATCCAGATTTCTCTTACAGCGATTTTTGTTGGACATTACTTCCAACAGTAATTCCACCTGCTACTCCTGGAGGAATGAGTACAATAACTACGAATTTCAAAAAGGTGTATTTACAACAGCGTTGGAAAAAGCATATGAAAAACAATGCAGAAGATGATATTTAGTAATTGAGGAAATGTCTAGAGGTGATTGTGCCGCTATTTTTGGAGACATTTTTCAATTGTTGGATAGACAGAAATCAGGTCCGGATATGGGATATAGCAGATATTTTTATCAACAATAAAATGATTTCAAATGATATTATTGCACTTCCTGGGGATACAGTTAGAATTACCTGCAAATTTCCATATTTTAGGAACCGTAAATACAGAGCGATCAGAATGTATTTGTTATGGATACCGCATTTAAAAGGCGATTTGACTGGGAATATAAGCCCTAACCCTATTGAAGTTATAGGTAAGACAGGAACATGAAAATAATGTTGATTTAGAGATAAATGACGGAAATACAAAAAGAACAATTAGCTGGGTAGATTTTTATCAGAAATTAAATGAATTTATTGCAGACGATCGTTATTTGGAGTTGGGTGAAGATAAGCAACTTGGTCATTCTTTATCGAATTTGATTCGACAGCTAGTGTGAAAGAACATAAAAAAGTGATTCAAAAATAAGCTTTTAAATTATTTATGGACTGATGTACTAAAGCTTCTTATAAAAAGCGATATTAGGTTAGTTTTAAGGATGATATTGGAACCTTCAAAAAGCTTTTATGAAGAATTTGAAGCAGGTCATCAGGTGTTCAGTGAGACCTTTATATTGATATTATAGTTAATGAGGTGGTTTAATGAGTGCCATTTACTATTATGGACAAGATGATGTGAAAGAATAGATATTGCTATAAAAAGCTATTTGGATTGGATGAAAAGAATTACGCTGATCTAATGAAATTGGTGATAGTGTATATAATTTTGTTGGATTTGTTTTTAGAGATAATAATATCTTAGTAGTGTTTCCCTAAACATTACACTACGACAGCTTCAATCAGTCTGCTAAATACCTCTCATACAGAGCTTACAAACGACATTAAACTATTGTACGGCGTAATTAGAAAATACAGTGAGAGAGCTGGGATTTCATCAAAAGCAAAAGCACATATTGGAGCGCATGAAGGGTATGACTCGGATTATCCATTCAATTATTCTTTTCAATATATGATTACTCAAAAGGTGCAGCTTATATAAAGAGAAAGAAGTAAAGGTTGCACCAGGACGTTCAGGAAAGATATCTTGGAAAAAGACAATCGAAAAAGCCCAAAAATTGTCAGTGATGGAAATTTGATATTTGCACCAATATATGTAAAAAGAAGAACCTTAATTCTGTATTCATTACCGATTGATGGCTTTTATCATTGATCATACCATAGAACATTTTCACAATTTTTATCCTTACGCAACTGAGCTATAATCAGAGATAGATTCGATGCTTTGGTAATATTGATTTTTGTTATTTCACAGTTAAATCAATATTCAAACCGTGTGTTTAAGGATATTAATACACTAATTATGAATATGATTAGTTTCTTTGATCAATATAAACATAGAACAAAAATCGATAGGTGGGAAAGATTCATGTCAACATAAAGTATTTTTGATAAAATATGGCAGGACATGATTGGTTTGTATTTAAACAAACATTTTATTGGAATTGATTCCGTAGGGGATGGTCTTGACTTCAATGAACATCAAACTAGAAGTCCGATTGTATTTAGAGATAAATCATTTATAGATATAGATGACTCTAGTCATCATTTCTATATTGATATGAATCATGTAGCTTTAGATGGAAATACATTGTATATCTTTGATTCTGAAATACTTTTTGAATCTAAGCGACTAAATTATAAGCAATACTCGTATAACGAAATCTTGAGATACTATTTTCCTGGAGTTACAGAAATCTTTAATGCTCTTGTGCTACCAGGCGAAAAACAAGAAATGAATTGCACTTTTCACTCAATAAAGCATACACAGGTAGTCGCTTGTTCGGAAATAAGATAATTGAACAATATCTTAATACCAAGACTGTAATGGAAGACTATTTGAAGAATTAAGAGATATAAAGCTTGTATTTATGAGGTGTTGTGATAATAAAAAGGTCGTTAGTTTGCTGAATTAGTAAAAAGATAACGGTGTATTAAGCAGTAATAGATTCCGTATCCTGATTGAGGAGTCGCTTGGTATTTATACACAAAATGTGCATCACACGCATATATATTCGAATGTTTAGGAGGAGAAAAGAGTATGACACAAAACCGCTCATTTAAAGATTATATAAAACAAAAATTTGATAATGAAATTTGGGCGGTTGCGAAACTATCTCAATAATAATACGTCCATATTAAGTCTTTAGTATCGAAATTACATAGGCCAGGTGATATTGAGATTACTGAAGTTCAAATTGAACATGTATGGGTTGAAGATCAAGAAGACATGAGAATAAATTTTGAACTTGCTTTATCAGTTGTTTTAATATCCAAGAGGGTGATTATCACTATGATGATTATGAAGAAAAACAGTATGGTTATTACTAGAATGTACAGGTGATTTAGATAAACAATTGAGAAGATTTTTAATGTTCTGAACTATGGACTTTATAACGGTGAAAAATAAAGTTCAATCACCTCTAGACGATTCTCTAGTTGCCGTTATTTCAACTAGTGATTTGGAAAAGAGTGTCAGAAGATTTTTAAATAAATATTATCCTGATGCTTTTAAAGAGCCCTACATATTTTAGAATCCTTTAAAACTAACCGAAACTATGGGAGCAAAGCTAGAATTCACACGAATAACTGCTGATAAAACAGTTTTTGGGAGATGCTTTTTGAGACCTCTGAAACAGAAGTTTATGATACTTCAAAAGGCGAGTATATCAAACAGTGTTTCAAGCGAGAACAATTTTTAGTCGACAAAGATGCTTCGTTTTTGTCAAATTTAGGGAGTTATGAACAATACTATAGATTCATGAATGTGTTCACTGGGTTATTCATCAAAAAGCATTTGCTCTTGCTAGACTTTACGACAATTCACTATCAAATATAGGTTGTAAGGTTGTTGGTGGATACTTGGTCAAACTAGAACTTCAGTTGATTGGATGGAGTGGCAAGCAAATTCGCTTGCCAAAAGAAATTCAAATGCCTTTGAAGCAGTTTAAGGTCAAGACAAAGCAATTGATCTCTAAAATTCGCAGAGAAACTGATTTATTTGATATGTTAGATATTATCAGCTTTTCGATTGATGAATTATCAAATTTTTATGGAGTTTTCGAGAACTGCTGCTAAAATAAGATTGATTGAAGCAGGATATGATATAGCCGCTGGAGCCTTTGTTTATTTAGATGGGCATTATGTAGAGCCACATACAGCATATAAAAAGAATATTTAAAGAAAATGAAAGCTTTTTCTATATCCGCTTATGATGCGGCTTTGCTTAAATATACTAGTCAGCCATTTCGTGATTGAAAAAAAGGCGAGTACATTTTTGTCGATTCGAATTTTGTGTTGAATCTTCCTCTGTATGTTGAAAAAGGATATTTTTGGAGTACAAAAGATTAACCAATTATGCTAGAAAACATATGGAAGAGATGCTGCTTGGTATTTGAACTCAAAATTAAAAATATCCAAGGGGAACGCTATAGTACTGAGTGCTATTTAAAAATCGTGATAAAAATACCACTGTTGATTTTGATATAATTTATCATGATGGTTGAAAAATTCAACACCAGAAAAAGCAAAAGGGCGAGAAATTAGCAGAAGTTTTAAAAAGAGGAAAATGATGTATTTGTCCTTAACCCAGGATGATTAGTAGAATTTAGAAATTGTAATGAAATGGAGAAACCTTAATAATAAGCAAATTGCCGAAAAGAGCCATGTTGAACCATGAAACAGTGGGTGAGATGTTTCAGGTAAAACTGTTTCTATATACTTTAATACTAATTTGCTTAGCATTACATTTACCATATAAAATTAGTATGAAAATAATCAATGATTCGAGTGTTAACTTGAAAAATTCGGATACTGATCATCAGTGGTATGACTTCATACTGCAACATCTTTTATGCTAAGGATTTGGAGTGAAATACGAAATTTTTGTACGTAATAAAATAACTCAACTTTAAAATCGACAGGTGTTGTCAATAGTTATAAAGAGCTATTTGTAGCAAGTTCTGTTTGAACAGAGCTATTAATAGCTCTTTTTATACTTAAAAACTTATTTTTAGTGATTTTATCGACATCTAGTGTCGAACTGAGGGGGTGAAATATTGGATAAAATATTTATAGAAAGAGAGGTGAAATAGATGGCTAGAAATTCAAAACAGACATCGAAGACAGTAGCTCTAAAAGCGAGCAAAGGTTCTTCGAGATAGTCGTTACAGCAAGACATCAAAGTCTCATAGCTGGTAGTGCATTAGTACAGACAAAAAGAGTGGAAGGTAAGCTCTAAAAATAACCTTATATAACAAAGTAGTGACTGATTTGAATAATCGGCCTACATAAACAAAATATCACAGAGCCTGATTAGCTATAGGGCAATGGGATACATCATAAAGCACTCACAGATTTACCTGTGAGGTGCTATGTGAAGTACCTCTATTTTCCTATGGCTAAATTTGGAACTAAGAGTCGGTACTTCATATAGTATCGGCTCTTTTGTATCCTTCGTCCTACTGCAATCGGCAGAAAGGAAAGGGATTTTTATGAAAAATTCATAAAACAAGACAAGATGAACGTGGAGTATACCAATACTCATTTCAGATAAGAACAGAAGATGGTGGGTACGCAACAAGAAAGGTAGTACTTAAACCAGGAGAAAAATGGTGTAACGGGCTGGATATTAAAATGCTACATTCGATGGATGATGGCGAGGGTTTACTACAATCTAAAGAATATCAGACCAGAAAAGAACAAAAGGAAGAAAAAGCTGAGATAGAAGTATGGAAACAAAAATTTGTCGGCGACTTCAAAAGAAAGACATGGATATGAACCGAACAAGTACATCATAGAAGATGCAGTTAACGATGCTTTTCCAAGAAACTATAACTTATCACTAGATTTTTGATGCTGATGGAGACATTGGCCCAGATAAAAGATTGATTGCACCTATCTCAGATAAAGAATCGGTTGAAATGTTTGAATGGTCTGAGCGTATGGAAGAGGTGCTTTCCTTATTAACTGATAAGCAAAAGATTAGTGATTAATCTCATGTTTGTAGAAGGATATACATGCAGTCAGAGATTGCAGATTTAATGAATATTTCATCTGCTGCAGTCAAGAAACATTTAGACAAAGCAAAAAGATAATCAAAAATAATTTTCTATTTGGACGGGGTTAAAAAACTCGTCCTTTTTCTTGCCTGTGATGTGTAAGGAGAAAGCCTTACAGAAAGGAGTAAGCCTATGAAGCATAAAAGTAGTTATCAATGTAACAGATGACAAGGGCGATAAGACAAAAAGTTTTACGTGGAGCACAGATGTGGCTACCAAGAAGGCTAATCAAATGGCTGTTTGGTGAGTACACACAAGTATATCTATTAGAGCTAGGTAAAACTGTTGAATCAGTCGATGTCAAAGAAATTATGAAAGGAGAATCTCTATGAAAAAGAATTTGTAGAACTGGTAGTTAAGGATTTGGAGATGCTGATATCTCATCTTAAAGAGCTATTGGTAGATGAAGAAGATGGAAAAAGTAGAAAAGCCAAGAGCCGAGCCTAGTAAAAAGATTGGCCTAGAAGATGTAAGAGCAGTGCTTGCAAAACTTAGTCAACATGGAAAAACAGCTGAAGTAAAAAGATCTTTCTTACTAAATATGGTGCAACGAAGCTATCTGATGTTGATGAAGGAAATTATAAAGACTTATTAAAGGATGCGGAGGGAATCGAAATTGACTAAGCAGAAGGTGAATTGCACCATCGGTGCAAGAGAGGCTAGCCTGGGCCATGCAGTTTTATCTCCATCCAGTTCTCATAGGTGGCTAAACTGTACACCAAGTGCAATGCTTGAACTTGAGTTTGAAAATACTAGTTCATCGGCTGCAGAAGAAGGAACAGCTGCTCATGCATTTTGTGAGCATAAGCTAAAAAAGGCACTTCATATGAGAAGTAAAAGGCCAGTATCGGGTTATGACTCTGATGAAATGCAAGAATGCACAGATGCCTATGTGGACTATGTGATGGAGCAATTAGAAATCGCAAAACAAGTGTGTAAGGATCCAATTATTCTTATCGAGCAGAAGGTGGATTTTTCAGAGTATGTTCCAGATGGTTTCGGAACAGCAGACTGTCTTATCGTGTCAGATGAAACACTTCATATCATTGATTTTAAATACGGATTAGGTGTTTTAGTTGATGGCATGAAAACCCACAGATGAAGTGTTATGCACTTGGAGCATTGGAATATATAAGCCTCTATGACATCAAAAGAAATCAGCATGACAATTTTTCAACCTCGTAGGAGAATGTATCGATCTATACTATGTTACAGAGTGAACTGAAAAAAATGGGCTGAAGAAGTCTTAAAGCCAAAAAGCAGAAATGGCCATTAAAGGCGAAGGCGAATACTACTCCGGCGAGTGGTGTAAGTTCTGCAGAGCATCTGTTAGATGCAGGGCAAGAGCAGAAGATAAGCTAAAAACTTGCCAAGGAAGAATTTAAACTTCCACCACTACTTACGGATGAGGAAATCGAAGAGATTTTATCGATTATTCCTGACTTAACCAAGTGGGCAAATGAGATTATGAACTATGCAACAGAATCTGCAGTAAATCATGGTAAAAAGTGGACTGGCTTTTAAGATTGTCGAGGGTGAGATCTGTTCGTAAGTATAAGGATGAAAATGCAGTAATCAAAAAGGCAAAAGAAAAATGGATATACCGATATTTTTAAGTCCAGTCTCATTACTCTAACAGAAATGCAAAAAGCTAATGGGCAAGGCAAAATTTGAGGAAGTGCTAGGTGACCTCATTATAAAAACCGTCTGGCAAACCAACGCTCGTACCAGAATCAGATAAGCGTAAAGCAATGAATATTTCAAATATTAATGATGAATTTATGGAGGAAAAATAAGATGACAAATAACAAGACTAAGGTGATTACAGGTAAAGATACAAGACTTTCATATTTTAATGGTTGGGAGCCTAAATCCATTAACGGAGGACCAGAAAAGTACAGCGTATCAGTTTTAATTCCAAAGGATGATGTTAAGACAATTAAGGCAATTGAAGAAGCAATTGATGCAGCAGATAGAAGAAGGAGTAGGAAGTTTGGTGGAAAGAAACCAAACAAGGCAGCTATTAAACTACCTCTTCGTGATGGCGATATTGAGCGTGATGATGAGGCGTATAAAGGTCATTACTTTATCAATGCCAATAGTACCTCAGCCCCACAGATTGTGGATAAGGTAGTCAAACCTATTTTAGATAGAAGTGAAGTCTATTCCGGTTGTTATGCGAGAGTATCACTTAACTTTTATGCTTTTTAATTCTAATGGAAATAAGGGTAGCTTGTGGACTTGGAAATATCCAAAAGATTCGTGATGGAGAGCCACTAGGTGGAAAAGTAAATGCAGCAGATGAGTTCACAAGTCTTGAAGATGATGATTTCTTGGCATAGGAGGTAAGTTATGACACAGATGCAAAATTTTATGTTAGAGGTTTGCTTTGGAGCAACACTTGGACTAATTATAGGATCATGAGGGATTCACGATTAAATGCTGGTTAGATGATAGAAAAAGAAGAAAACGGAGGAAAAGAACAATGAGTCTAATTGATGTGTTTTTAGCTATTTTTATTGGTACACTGCTATTTGATTTTGTAGCTAAAAAGGTAGTGATCCATATATGGATATAAAAGAGCAACTGCACAAAAAGTAATGAAAAGGGGTGGTGGATCTCGTCTACCACCCATATTTCTTAATGGAGGTGAATTAAGATGAAAACATCAGTGTCGATATTGAAAGCTATAGCAGTGTGAACTTTACAAAAAGCAGGTGTATATAAGTATGCAGGTCCAATGATTTTTGAGATTCTTTTGTTTGGCTACAGTATAGATGGTGGAGAGGTGCAAGTAGTTGATATTGCAAAGGAGAAGAAATACCAAGGGATATCCTTGATGCCTTAACAGATGAGGAAGTGACCAAGTGGGCATTCAATGCTCAGTTTGAGAGAGTATGCCTATCAAGATATCTAGTTGATAAAGGAATAAGTCTTAATCCGTTTTTAGACAATCATCCATTAGGCACAACAAAAGCAAGATTTTTAAGTCCTACTTCATGGAAGTGTACTATGATTTGGTCTGCTACACTTGGTCTTCCTATGTCACTTGAAGGAGTGGGAGCTGTTTTGAGCTTAGACAAGCAAAAAGTTAAGTAAGGAAAGAGCTCATTAAATACTTCTGCTTCCATGTATCAAACAAAAGGTAAATGGTGGAAGAACAAGAAATTATTATTTTTCATGATGAGAGAAATGGAGATCAGTTTAGGAATATAACAAAAAGAGATGTTGAAGTTGAAATGGCTATACAGGAAAGGCTTAGTAAATTTAAGGTTTCTGATGATATATGGGATGAGTTTTATTTAGACCAGGAGATTAATGATAGAGGAATTGCTGTAGATCCTGTATTAGTAGAGTCTGCCATAAAACTAGACTCCGATGTAAAGGAAAATCTGATGAAGAAGCTATCAGATATTTACAGGCTTAGAAAACCCAAATTCAGTCTTACAAATGAGGCAGTGGCTATCTAAAAATGGCTTAGAGATGGAGTCATTAGGTAAAAAGAAAGTGGCAAGGAGTTAAAAACTGCATCAAAAGGAGCTTGCAGAAGTCCTGCTTTTAAAGGCAGCAACTATCGAAGTCCTCGGTTAAGAAGTATACTGCCATGAAAAATGCTGCATGCAAAGATAACAGAGAGCGAGGAATGTTTCGATTCTATAGGCAAACTGCACTGGAAGATTTGCTGGAAGACTTGTACAACTTCAAAACTTGCCACAAAAACCATTTGCCAGATTTAGCTGAAAGCAAGAGCACTTGTAATCAGGGAGAAATAAATACGCACTTGACCTTCTATACGAAGATATCCCAGATACCTTATCACAGCTTATTAGAACTGCATTTGTACCCACAGAATAATAACAAATTTATCAGTAGCTGACTTTCTCAGCCATTGAAGCGAGAGTCCTTGCATGGCTTGCAGATGAAAAATGGAGAATAGAAAGTATTTGAGGAAGGTAGGATATATACTGTTCATCTGCTAGTCAGATGTTTGGTATTACAGTTGAAAAACATGGTGTAAATAGCCATCTTAGACAAAAAGGGAAAATTGCAGAACTTGTACTCGGCTATGGTGGATCTGTCGGAGCACTCAAGGCAATGGGAGCACTTGAAATGGGACTAGAAGAAGATGAACTCAGCCACTGGTTGATGCATGGAGAAGCTCAAATCCTATGGTGACTAGTCTTTGGTGGGATGTTGATAGAGCAGTTAAAAACCTGCGTAAAAAGAAAGAATCAAGACAGAAACACATGGTATTAATTTCAGTTATAAGAGTGGATTTTTATTTATTGAATCTACCATCAGGAAGAAAACTTGCTATATGTCAAACCTAGGATGGGCGAGAATAAATTTGGGTGAGAATCTGTAACCTATGAGGAGTAGGTGCTACAAAGAAATGGGAGCGTTTAGAAAGCTATGGTCCTAAGTTTGTGGAAAATATTATTCAGGTATTGCGAGAGATATATTAGTTTATGCCATGAAAACACTAAGAAATTGTGAGATTGTAGCCCATGTTCATGATGAAATAATCATTGAAGCAGATAAAAGTATGAGTCTGAAGTTGTTTGCGAGCAGATGGAAGAACACCGCCTTGGGCAAGTGGACTAATTCTTCGTGCAGATGGTTATGAATGCGAATTTTATAAAAAGATTAGAAAATTTTTAGGGCGAGGTTAAAAACTCGTCCTTTTTCTTTGCCTGTGATGTGAGGGCAATGGTGCTCTTAAAAACTTACAGGAGGTAGCTAATATGAAAGAGCTAATCAAAGTCAACTATAGCAGTGAACGTCCTACTGTGAATGGGCGAGATTATACGAAGCCTTAGAAGTCAAGACTGCGTATCAAAAGATTGGTTTCCAAGAATGTGTGATTTATGGTTTTTGAAGAAGGAAAGGACTTTTGCTCAATTTTGAGCGAAAGTACAGGCGATAGACCTTGCTGAATCATCAACTTACAATCTCAATGGCCAAGGAGCTGTGTATGCTTCAAAAGAAATGAGAAAGGTAAGGTGTTTCGTCAATACTTTATCGCTATTGAAGAAAAGTGGAACTCTCCAGAATCCATTATGGCTAGAGCTTTACAGTTTGCTAATGAAACTGATGTTATTGGAAAAGAGAATTCAAGATTGTCCGACAAGGTCGCTATTCAAGGTCAACAAATATTAGAAATGAAACCTAAAGTAGTTATTACGATGTGGTTCTTAACTGTAGATTTACTATCCATTACTCAAATTGCAAAGGATTATGGAAAATCAGCTAGAGTGGTTAAATAGATTTTTACGTGAAGAAGGTATCCAATTCAAACAATCAGATATGTGGATTCTATATCAAAAATATGCCAAACAAGGTTATACGAGTTCTAAAAACATACATTTGCAGGTTCTGATGGGAATACACATTCAAGAACTCATACTTACTGGACTCAAAAGGGCAGACTATTCATCTATGACCTAATGAAACAAAACGGAATCTATCCACTTATTGAACAGGAGGCAGATTATGAGTAAGACATATAAGAAACATCTTGAAAATCCTAATTTTAGACCGCTTGCATATATCTGCGCTCCATATAGCGGTGATAGGGAGAAATATAAAAAGAGCAGTTCATTATGCAGAACTTGCCTATAGGAATGGAGCAATTCCTGTTATACCGCATCTTTTATTTCCATTTATGAATGATGAGGATATTAACCAAAGAGAAGATGCACTTTTATGGACATCATACTTCTTGGTAAATGCCAAGAGGTGTGGGTCTGGTGAGTGAAATCACTGAAGGTATGAAGAAGGAACTTGAGATTGCTGAGAAAAGAAAGCAAGTAATTAAGTATTTTGATAGTACAAGTATGGAGGTGAGATAAATGCTTAAATGTCGTTTAAGTGTGGCTACTTGCATAGAAACAGTAGCAATTGTATGTATTCAAATTCTGTAATGGTAGTCAGATGAGGATAGCTATTCAGGCTATCTCTTTTGACCATGTTGCAGGGACTTTTAAAGGAATTATCGACAAGGATAACTTCATCTCATCAGACTGTATTCCAATGGACTGTGACACGACCACTCAGATGATGAAAAAGACTGGGTGATGCCACTTTTGATGTAGCAATGAGCTTTTCCTGATGTAGTGCTTTTATGCCTCATACAGTAGAAACCATATGAAAAGCAAAAGGTAGTAAGTCGGCTAGACCAAGATTTCATGATCTATTTTCCAATCTGAAGAAATAACAGATGCTGATAAATATAGTATAAAGAAAAAGATACAAAAGCAGTGTCTCATATTTTGATGATAATGCTTTTAGATGCAGCGAGTTTCTTTATGGAACATCAACTCAGAAGTAGAGACTATATGAGGGCAGTAGTACTATTATAGACTTTCTTTTTGGATGATAGCTTTTGCAAAATCTAGGCGAGATTTGAGTCTGAAATCAAAACAATACCATGAGCCATATTGCTAGGAAAACTTATCAAACGTTTTGGTGATGGAATGAAGCCTATGAGAAATTTATAGAAGCAAGCAGATAGGGTGTGATCCACCACTTTCTGAAGAAGAGCTAAGCACAATTTGGAACAGTGAGAGAGAAAATTTGGCAATAAGGTATCTAATCAAGTTGGCTACATTCACCAGAACAGTATAATCTTGAACTAAATCTTAAGCCGGATGACTTGTCAGATGTCGGACAAGCAGTGGTGCTTGCTAGGGAGTATAAAAATAAACTTCTGCTCTGCCAGCTACAGATTTTCTCTGTCTATGATCGCTATGGAAGAGTCCCAGCCTAATGCTCAAGGAATAGCACAGGAACTTACAGCAAGACAATTAGAAGAGGCAGAAAGTTGAAATCACAAAAATCACAGCTAGATGAATAGTAATGGCACATGGGCTTAATTGCAGCAATGGGACCAAAAGAAAGCAAGTGCTCAGTTTAATAAAAGAGCAGGCTAGGTCTTTTGAAAAGTATGAACAGGCAGAAGTTTATCGTAAGTATGCCATCAAAAGACGTGATAAAATATATCTCTGCAGCACTTAAAGAAGTTAGAACCGACAGGTACTGGTAGAGCAGTCTATGCTTGACGCTGATGAATTTCTATAAACACACCATATGAAACCACAAATCTTGTAACAGGAAGTGTTTGGCTCATAAGGCAGAAGACTATATTACAAAAACAGACCACCGTATCTCCAAGTGAAGAAGGTAAGGATATATGACTTTATGCTCTAATACATTTTTGTTGATGACACTGAATATTTGCTATGTCAAAAGATAGTGGACTTGCATCAATAGGAGTTTATGTGGAGGCCTTATTATTGCATATGGCGAGGGAAGAAACATGAAGTCAACTTTTTGGAATGTAGTATCAAAGGTTCTTGGAACATATAGGGAATATGTCTGCAGATATGCTGACTGTTGGTTGCAGACGAAATGTTAAACCGAGCTAGCTGAGGCAAAGGGTAAAAGACTACTTATTGCTGCAGAACTTGAAGAAGGATGTATGAATACATCAAATGTAAAACAGCTGTGTTCCATGACGAGAAATATTTCATGAGGAGAAGTTTGTCACCTTTAGTTATGCCAAGTCACACTCTCTCCATATACCAATCACCTGCCAAGGGTAGTGCTGGATAAAGGAACGTGGCGTAGACTTATTGTTATCCCATTGATGCAAAAAGATTGAAGGCAAACATGATATCAGAACACACAGAGTATTTATTTGAAAATGCAGGTGGATTCTTTGCTGGACAATCGAAGGGCAAAACAGGTAATCAAGGATGAGTACCATATCGATGCTCCTAAGAGGTTCAAGACATTGCAGCTCATAAGGAAAATAATGACTGGATGAAACATTTTCTAGATGAGTGCTGTGAGATTGATCTCTACCTTACAGAAAAGAGTGGAGAGCTATATACGGCTATCAGCATACTGTCTTCGCATCGAGAATTTACCAGAAGTGCTGAGTGATTTTTATTCTGTTTTAGAAATCGAAAACTTTCAAAAGAAAAAGACAAAAAGGCATTATAGTCTGTGGATTGTGTGAAATCAGAGTTTGAGGACTATAGGGTAGGGATATGCAGGGTATTTACTATATTAATATATATACTTATAGTCCTAGATAATAATAGTAAATACCTTTCTTCTACATCACTTTCATGAATGGAGGTTAAAATATAAGAAAAGAGATTGAAAAAGTCTTCAGTTAAAAGGGTTAGAAAGGACTTGGTGGTATTTGTTTAGTTAGTAAGTCCGAGCATGGATGGACTTCAGATAGAATGGTATTTTTATCAGATGGAAGTTTGCTTTTTGTAGAACTAAAGGCAAAAGGAAAAAGCCAAGGCCTATCTAGATGAAAAGAATTGATGATTTTTAGGAGTTAGGGTTTTAAGTGTTTTGTTATTGATGGTAAGAATCAGATTGTGGTGTTATTGATGAAATACTCCATCATGATTATCAAAGGGTATGCAACGGACTTTTATTATAGAAATCATCCAGTATCTGCTGTCTTCCTGAATGGACTTTGGAAAAGTGTCATAAGCAGTGCACATGAACTTATGCTTGATTACTTTTGATGTATCAAGGACTCTTGTTATTGACCTCTTAGAGTTGCTAACTCTCTCTGGCCAGATGAAATAAAAGTGGGATCTACTACGACTTAAAACTATTCTGTTGTTATCGAAGTGAAAAGAAGTCTTTGCTGTTTTGAGAAACCACATATCTATTTTGATAAATAGAGAAAATGAGACTGGCTTATTACAAAAGTGGACTCTTTGAAGTTTGATATGGTGGTTATGTCGACGAGCTCATCCTTAAGTCCTATCAAGCTAAAAAGGTTTAGTCACTTCTAAAGTAAGACCTAAAAATTAAAAAGAATGTAGGGCTCACAGAACACCCTCGGCTAACGGTCTGATGGACGGGATGGGCAGAGTTTAGACTGCTTGATATGGGAGAAAGACTTGGAAGATATATCACTTTACTATAGGCAGAACTTTTATACCGATAAAAAGAAATCAGCAGATGATATTTTCCTCATGCCTAAAGATGAGCAGAAAAAGATATATAGTCTATATCTGATATTACAATATCCATGAAGTCAAAAGATCAAAAGATGCAGAGTGTACACGAACGAAGTGATCGTTACTATCGGATAAAGAACAAAAGTTATATGATTCTTTGAAACAAGATATGTGTTATCCCTTGAAGAAAACAGATTGATGCTATCAATGCGGCAGCACTTTCAAACAAATCTTCAGATGTCAAATGGTGCTGTCTATAACGATGACAAGAGAGTCTCCATATCACGACAGAAAGCTTGATGCTTTAGAGGATTTAACGAAGTGCAAATGGCAAACCAGTTCTGTGGTTTATTGGTTTAAACATGATCTGGAAAATAAAAGATAGATTTGATGTCAGAGAATTAAATCAGCTAAGGATGATATCGGATTGGAAATGAGGTGAAAATTCCTGTAGAGCTTTAATTCATCCGCAAGTGCAGGTCATGGACTCAATCTTCGTTGGGATCAACTCTAATATGGTTTGGGATCTGACTGGTCACTGAGTTATATCAGCAGACCATGCCGACTTACCGTCAAGGGCAAGATAGTACGATGTCATTCATCACATCCTAACTAAAGAGACGATTGATGAAGATGTAATGAAAGCTCAAAAGCCAAGAGAGAAAAGCAAGATGCACTGATAGAATCAGTGAAAAGCAAGATTAAAAGTAACGAGGAGAGAGGTTCTATGAGAATTTACTCAGATGGAGGTAAGCATGGATAAAGAATATTTAAAGCAACACAGATTACTAAATCGTATTATTGAACTTGATTTAGAGGAACTAAAAAGAATTAGAGAGTTACGTCAGTGTTTCAAGTATTGCTTTTGATAGAGATTATGACAAACTACTAGTAAATACAAGAGCACCATTTGAGAAATGGCTTGATAAAATAAACATTCTTGAGATAAAAGATAGCTAATGAAGTGAATCTTTTTATGGACTTGAAAACTTCAGATACTTGAAACAATAGAACTATTAGAGTATCGATGAAAAGCTGGTTTTGGATTACAGACATGTTAGCGTCTAGAATGGATGAGATATAGGTTCTGCTATTTGCAAGCGAAAGGACGATATTTAGTGCATGGAAAATGTTTAGCAAAAGCTGAAACTGCTCTGAAAATCCAATTAATATTAAAGTTGATCAGCTAATGGCAGTTGATGGCATGATTGTCAGCAGATGTCATAGCATCAAATATGAGTGATATACTTGTCAAAAGTATAAATAAAACAGGGCCTTGAGGAGAAAATCCTTTCAGGGCTTTTCTTATGTATGGGAGGAGAAGTGTAAGAAAACCAGCGTCCATGTTCATATCCTGGATGCCCAACTCAACTGATGAGGTTTTGTGAAAAGCATCAAAAAGAGGAACAAACGCTACGAGGAGCATGACAGGAATCCTGCTAGTACCGAAGGTATGGACGAGTATGGAAAAAGAGTAAGAGATGCCATTAAGGTGCATCCATTTGTGAGGAGTGTTTAAGAAGAAAATTTTAGCACCTGTAGAAGAAGTGTATCACATCAAACCTTATCAGAAGGTGGAAATCTAATAAAAGTAATTTGATTTCTTTATGCAAATCGTGTCATGCGAGAATCACAAGTCAGCAGTGATAGATGGAATTAAAAATAAGGGGTAGGGGAGAAATCTCTACAACCTATCCGCTGGGGAACGGGCGGGGTCTCACGCACAAAAAGAGGTTCAAATAGGTATTAAAGAGTAAAAATTTAAGGAGGATAATTAATAAAGACGGAACATATAGAGGAGGAAGAAGGGTAGAGCTGGAGATAAGCCAAAGCAGTAGCTGAAAAACATGGTTGGGAGAACAGTATACTTTAGCAAATGATGTACCAGATGAATACTAGCAGAACTGGAATCTGTAGATTTACCAGAAGGGTAGAACTGAAGGCATGGATATGCCTAAGCCAAGTGAGTATCTATCTGCTACAAAAGAGGATCCGCTTGGAGCAGACCGCATATATAAAAGAAACATGCGGTGGCTAAAGGAAAGAAAATGTGAAAAGCTGGTAAACAAGAACTTATTGAATCTATTCAGGCATTTGCAAGACAGATCTAAATGTGAAGAAGCAATCGTAGGTACGTGAATGCTTGGAAACATCCAACCACCGAGAGTGTGATTGACCCATTTATAGCAGATGTTCAGTCGCTCAGAAAGACAGAACCTAATTTGGTATGAGATTTATGAGATTGTAAAAGCAAAATTATACAGAAACTTTTTGAAGAAAGGAAAGTAATCGATCCTGGAAAGACTACTGAGAGGAGGAAGGTAGAAAATGATAGAAAGTAAATCAATGCGATCCTGATAAAATAGCAGATAGAATTGCTGGTGCAATTGTAGATTTGTATACAAGATAAATGACAAATCCTAAGATTGCAGTTGAAGTGTTAATTGGACACGGCGTAGCCATGTTATCATAGAAACAACAGAAAAACTCTATCAGGAGCCAATTGACTCATTCATCAAAGTATCGCAGGCGATATGAAGGCAGATATTGTGATTGTTCCTCAAGATGTATATTTGACAACAATCAAAAAGGACAAGGTGCGCTACAGGTGATAATGGTATCTTTAAGGGAGTGCCATTTTAACAGATGAACAGAAAGGAACTATCAAAAATATCAAGTTAAAAATCTAGTACATAAATATCCGTATGACGGTAAGTATATCTTAGATGAAACAAGGCTGATTATTTGTCAGAGTAATGCTAAAACGTCAGAGCTTAGAGAAACCTATCCTCATGCAGAAGTAAATCCACTCAGAGATTGGACTGGGGAACTGATGTAGACAGAGCCACCAATAGAAAACTTGGGTCAGATATAGGCAGACTCGTAACTGGTGGAGGCTCACGGAAAGACTTGTCAAAGGCCGATGATCATAGAACACTTATGCTTTCCTAATGCGCAGGAGATGGACGAAGTTAAACTTTACAAATGCGATTGGAGATAGAGAATTGATGGTAAGCCTGAAGAAATTGTAAGACTACGAAAGAATATATGACTCTGTAGGCGGTATTTGAAAAATTTGCAGTGGGGTCTTTTTAATGGGAGGAGCTTTATGGAAAAGAAAAACGGTATTATCTAGCAGATCTTAATGACTCTCATCTCATATATCAGAAACGCTCGTACCCATTCAGAGAGCCACAGTACTGGATTGCGTGCAAGCATAAAAAGAGTTTGGATTTTTATCTCCGATACTCATAGCTGAAGATAAACACAATTTTTAGCCGGCATGGCAGACTTGCTAGCAGCTAGGAAACTTGGGCAACGAAAGTCACTCTGTAAAGGAAAGCCACCTAACTGAAACTCAAAGACGGGCATATATTATTGCAGACAAAAACTATCACTTAACGCTGGCTGGGATGAAGATATACTTGATTGAACTTTCTGAATTACAAGGAGCAGATTTTCGATTTAGACCTTTAGGTTTTGATGAAAGTGAACTTGCCAGTATTTTTGAAGATGATAAAGAAGTAGAAGATGACGATTTTGATGTTGAAGAAGAACTAAATAAACGATGCTTTTCTAAGGCGATATTTGGACACTTGGAAAGACATAGACTTTCATCTGTGGTGATGCTACTAAAAGAGGAAACTTACAAGCGATTTGATGGATGGAAGATGTTAGCCGATGCCAGTAACCGATCCACCTGGCATGACTGTGAGGGGCTGGTGAGGCAAGATTACGACAATATGGATACACGATAAGTTCTACAACTTCTGCTTGAGTGCTTTCTAATATGGAAAAGGTGATGGCAGATGATGCATCTAT